>JAEEGJ010002121.1_pt1 | contig 139049 bp, 93 predicted proteins | sample 8958761 | NCBI WGS metagenome assembly JAEEGJ01 (sample SAMN16246546, study PRJNA631951) | gut metagenome | biome: gut microbiome; feature: rumen; material: RS-attached | host: Bos | place: Iran: Karaj | collected 2018-10
GCAACTTGCAGCGATTCTTCCGTGAGCAGATTGAGAAATACAATAAACTCAAGAAAGAAAAGAATATGGAACTGATTTCAAAGGAAATCAAGGCCATATATGAAAAAATCCGCGTGAAAGTGGTCGAGCCGCTGACCGTGCGCCGTACCCGTACCGACTTAATGGAAAATGAAGCCTATAAGAAGGATTTGCTAGAACAAGGTGTCATTTTTCCAGATGTTCAATCTCCAGAAAAAATCTATTATCAACTCGATGCGACTTTAGAGCAACTATATGACAAAACGCTGATTTACTTGAAAGGGAAGGAAACAGGATTGAACTATTTCCGGTACCAGGCCATCAAATATCTCAATCCTGATAAGAAGAAAAAATACAAGAATGCGGACAGGATTTCAGACGAGTTGGCTGGAATTATGAAAACTTTGTTGGTCAAACGCATTGACAGCAGTTTCTTCGCTTTCAAGCAATCGCTCAACAGGTACTATCAAGCCAACAAAGTGATGTTGGACATGTTTGAAAAAGGAACTATTTATATTGCTCCAAACCTGAAAGTCAACGAATTGCTCAGCAATGGCAAAGAAGAGGAACTGATTAAATTGATTAATGAAGCCATCTATGCCGACCCGACCATTGAGATTTGCAGTCCTAGTGACTTTTTGCCAGGTTTCAAAGATGGATTGGAGAAGGATGATGCGATGTTGAAAGAACTTGTCGATGCTTGGAGCAAAATCGACTATGACCCCAAATTGGATATTTTCCTTGATTATTTGAAAAACCGGCTGTTTGACAAAGCTATCAACAATGAGGGCAAGCTTTTGGTGTTTTCCGAAAGCAAGGAAACGACAAAATATCTCTCGGACGCGTTGAAAAAAGTGGGGTACACTCGTCTGCTGACCGTTCAAAGTGCCAATCGCAATGAAATGATGCCAGTGTTGCGGGAGAATTTTGACGCCAATTATGAGGGAGAAAGGAAAAACGATTTCGACATCGTCATTTCTACGGAAGTACTTGCCGAAGGTGTCAATCTTCACAGGTCAAATATCATTGTCAACTATGACACACCTTGGAATTCGACCAGACTGATGCAGCGCATCGGGCGTGTCAATCGTATCGGTAGCACGGCCACTAAAATCTTTATCTTTAATTTCTTTCCAACCGCCAAAGTCAACAACGACATTGAGTTAGAGAAAAAAGCAAAGATGAAACTCTTTGCCTTCCATGCGGCTTTGGGTGAGGACAGCCAGATTTATTCCACGGATGAAACTCCAGAGACCTTCGGCCTTTTCGACAAGGATGTTGACGAGGAACGTGATGAAAAACTGCGTTACCTAATGTGGTTGCGTAATCTTAAGGAAGACGACCCCGATTTGATAAAATCCATTGCCAAACTTCCTCTGCGGGCGCGTGTGGGCAGGAAAGACAAGGTCAAGAGGCATTGCACATTGACCTTTATCCGTAACAACCGTCGTGATGCTTTTACATTTGTGCGCGAGGATGGGAGTATTGAAGAATTGTCATTCCTTGAAGCCGTGAAGGAGTTTGAGGCAAGAATCGATGAAAAGTCCATACCGCTTCACGACCTGCACCATCAGCAGGTGGCAAGAGCGATAGAAGCCTTTGCGGAGCAAGAAGAAGACACGAAAGCCACGACAAGCAAAGTGAATGTTGCGCAAGGTCCGAACGAGAAAAAGGCCATCGCTTATTTAGACGGTTTTTTGAGCATTCCCAATATCACCGATGAGGAATCCGAACTGATTCACAAAGCCAAGCGGGCCATCACAACTGGCAAGTTCCAGCAGCTGCAAAGGGATGTGAACAAGTTGAAGACTTCGGTCAAAAAGACACCGATAAAGCCTACCGTTCTTTTGGAGAAAATGATAAACATCATTTCAGCATATCCTTTGGATACCGTTAACTTGAATGAGTCCAAAGCAACAAACAGCAGCGTAACTCAAGTGAAGAAGGAAGTCAATCCTGAGATCATCATTTCGGAAAGTTTTATTTCGTAACAAAGTATGGTTGAAACTACTCGCATAGAAAACAAGCTGAAACTCACTCCGGAGTTGGATATAGAGAAAGAAGTGGTAGCTTTCCTTAATTACAAGGAAGGTGGCTATATCTTTATTGGGGTTGATAAGCATGGAGAGACAATTGGAGTTGATGATGTTGATGACTGTATGTTGAAGCTCAAAGACCGCATCAAGAACAATATATCGCCCTCGGCAATGGGATTGTTTGATATTGTAGAAGAGAAGCGGGATAAACAAAGTGTTGTGAAGATCACTGTGGCTAGTGGAATTGAAAAGCCCTATTTCAAGACGAAATACGGAATGACCTCCAAAGGCGCCTATATTCGAATTGGTACTTCGGCCGAGCCAATGCCACAAGAAATGATTGACCGATTGTTTGCTATGCGCACACGCAATTCCATTGGTAAAATTGTTTCAAACCGGCAAGACTTGACGTTTGAGCAGCTACGTATCTATTATGACGAGCATGGCAAACGGCTGAATGATAATTTTGCACGTAGCCTTGAACTATTGACGGAAGATGGCAAGTATAATTATGTGGCTTATCTATTGGCGGACGAGAATGGCAATTCCATTAAGGTTGCCAAATACTCCAGTTTGGATCGTTGCGACTTGATTGAGAATAACGAATACGGTTATTGCTCACTTATCAAAGCCACCAAGAGCGTGTTGGCGAAACTGGAGATAGAGAATAAGACGGCGGCAACCATCACTCCTGTTGAGCGTGTTGAAACCCCATTATGGAATAAGGTCGCATTGCGTGAAGCCGTTATCAATGCCATAGTACACAATGACTATTCATTTGAGGTGCCTCCAAAATTTGAGATTTTTCCTGACAGACTTGAAATCACATCTGCAGGCCGCCTGCCCGAATCGTTGAGCCGTGAGGAGTTTTTCAGTGGTATATCCATTCCTCGCAACAAGGAACTGATGCGCATTTATCGTGATGTGGAATTGGTGGAGTCATTGGGTTCCGGCATTCCTCGTATTCTTAGGGCTTATGGAGAAGATAGTTTTAGGTTTACTGATAATTTTATAAGGATTACTTTTCCTGTTAGTGTACAAGCTGATAATGTTAACCATGCAAGTGACCATGCAAGTGACCATGCAAGTGACCATGCAAGTGACCATGCAAGTGTACAAGTAGAAAGGTTATTGCTTGCAATGGATGGAGAGATGGAAAGGACAAAAATCCAAGAGATATTAGGAATCAAAAATCGAGATTATTTCAGAATTGATTTTATGAATCCTGCTATTGCTAATGGATATGTTGAAATGACGATTCCTGATAAACCTAACAGTCAAAATCAAAAATACCGACTTACACCTAAGGGTATCGAATTGAAAGAAATCCTTAAAAAACAAAAAGAAAACAAATAGTACGAGATATGACCCAGCAAGAATTAAAGCATATATTGTCGTCGAAGTTCGATTTTGAAAAGTGGAAAGACCTTCTTGGAACGATGTTCCTGAAAATCGATTACCTGACGAAACCCATACAAATTGAGGCGGCTTTGGTGAAAAGCGGCGGACAAGTGGGAATGATTCGCCTTGACGATGGTCGTTCCTTGGGCTTGTTCAAGTTTGAGGTGGCCGACAACATCAAGATTGCGCGAAACAGGAAAGGCTTGCGCGACATTGCCATCAAGTATGTTGACCAAGACATTACCCACGGTGCTTTGGTGTTTTACGATTCCGAAGACCAAGCCGATTACCGCTTGACTTTCGTTTCAAAGCAAACCTCGCTCAACGAAGATGGCGAGTTTGTAACAAAAGCCACCGCCCCGAAACGCTACACTTTCCTGCTGGGCGAGAATGAGCCTTGCACGACGGCTGCCAACCGTTTGCTCGAACTGATCAATAAAAAGAAAAGCGGCTCGGTGTATCTGGCGGATGTTACGGAAGCATTCTCCGTGGAACGTCTTAACAAGGACTTTTTCAAAGGCTACAAAGACCAATATGGGAAGTTCCTCAACTATATAGGGGAACAATCAAAAGCCAACCGCGACTATGTGAAGAAACTTCTCGGACGATTGGTCTTTCTCCAATTCCTGCAAAAGAAAGGCTGGATGGGTGTGCCTGCAAGCAATACAAATTGGGAAGGTGGCGATAAGAATTATCTCAACAATTTGATTGAAAAATACAAAGGAAACAACCGCCTGTTGAGCGATGTATTGGAGGTCCTGTTTTTCAACACGCTCAACGAGAAGCGAGACAACGACCTGGCTGACAAAATTTTGGGTGAAAACATCAGAATACCTTATCTCAACGGCGGTTTGTTCGACAAAGACAGTCTGGATAAGTTAGACATTGATTTTCCATACGACTATTTCAAGGAGCTGATGGAGTTCTTTGCCATGTACAACTTCACCATCGACGAGAACGATCCCGACGATGCCGAAGTGGGCGTTGACCCCGAAATGCTTGGCCACATCTTCGAGAACCTTTTGGAAGACAACAAAGACAAGGGAGCATTCTATACGCCGAAGGAGATTGTGCAATATATGACCCAGGAAAGCATTGCCCATTATCTGAAAACCCATACCGAGGAAACTTTACATTCCGCTATTGAAGGACTAATTAAGGAGAGAAAAGTGGATGAGGCCCTTCAAAACAAGGCTTCAGCCTCCAAAGTATATGATTTGTTGCGCGATGCGAAGGTCTGCGACCCTGCCATTGGTTCGGGTGCATTCCCGATGGGTGTGCTGAATGTGCTTTATCATTCGCGGCAGGTTTTGTACGGTTTCACAAAATCCGCGGAGGCTTTCTCGCCTGCTGCCGTGAAGCGCGAGATTATCCAAAACAATATTTATGGTGTTGATATTGAGCAGGGCGCCATTGATATTGCCCGACTACGCTTCTGGCTTGCATTGGTTGTGGACGAACTGAAGCCAGAGCCGCTTCCCAACCTTGATTACAAAATTATGCAAGGGAATAGCCTTTTGGAGAGCTTCGAAGGCTTGGATATGAGTCGTATTGCAGGTAGGACTGTTGGACGACCTTCAAATTCCCCACAATTGATCATAGGTCTTGACAGCAACCTCAACCGCAAAAACCTACAAAAGCTTATGCGTCAGTATTTCTCTACTGACGATCATACAGCTAAAGCTGAATTGCGACAAACCATTAATAATGAGGTGAAATCTCTTATCCGAAACAGCCTTGGTGGGACGACCGCTTCATTAAACCATTTGAAACAGCTTGATTGCTCTGCCAACAGCGACTTTTTCCTATGGCACACATGGTTTAAGGATGTTTTTGACAATGGTGGTTTTGATGTGGTGATTGGAAATCCGCCGTATAATGAATTAAGAGATTTAGATGAAGTAAGTCAAGAGGCGTTGAAAAACACCCAATATTATGAATATGCTAAAGGTGGTAGACTTAACATGTTTCAATTCTTTTATCCATTAGCCTTAGGTATTACCAAAGAAAAAGGAATCCTTTCATTAATTACACAAAATTCATTACTAGCTGAAAATAGCACATTGGGGAACAGAAAACTGTTTATGGAAAAGGCAGATATTCTGTCAATTAATTCCTTCCCAGAGAGAGACAATAAAAATACTAGAGTGTTTGAATCCGTTAAAATGAGTGTGTGTATTTGTATTTTAAGAATTACTAAGACCCCTGATTATTCGATGAGTTTTACAATAAATGTGTGGCATTCTAAATATATGAAAGACAAACATTCCTTGATAATATCTAAGAACGAAATTCTTGAACTGTATCCTGATGACATTATTATCCCAATTTGCAGTAATGAAAAACTTGGCATATTAAAAGAGATAAATAAAAAGAATGATTATTCTATAATCGCTTCTGCTGGTGAGATAGATATGACTAAATATAAAAGCATCTTTAATGTGAGTAACAATGGAATAAGGGTAGTAACAGGGGCACAAGTATTACGATACCATATTACTGATAATCCATCACAAGGAAATGTTATATATATAAATAATCAAAACAGACCTCGATTTTCAGAAAAACGACAGTTAGAAATCTCTCAACCACGAATAGTTCTTCAACGAATCACGGGTGTTGATTCCAGAATTAGGATTATTTCAACATATTTGGATAAAATGATGTATTGTGCAAATTCAACAAATTATATTCCAAAAGATGAAAGAATCAATATGAAGTATTTGTTGGCCATACTAAATTCAACTTTGATTAATTTTTATATTAAGCAAACAAGTACTAACACAAATATCACAGCGAAAGTACTTAATTCCTTGCCAATAGTAATTCCTAAAAATCCAAATATACAAAAGCTTATTGCTGAAATTGTTGAATATGTCCTTTGTTTGTATTCTTCAAAAGAACAAGTTTCAAAGTTAGTATCAAATAGTACCATTGCTGATTATTTTGAAAAAATCATAGACGGCTGTGTTTATGAATTATACTTTGAAGATCACATGAAAGGATTAGAAATAAATATCATAGACTCCGCCAGACAACTTATCAAGCCTATCTCACAATTTACGTTAGATAAAGAAAAAACTGATGCAATATTAGATACATTTATGATGTTGAAAAAGACAAATAATCCTATAAGAAATCGTATGGAATTATTCACACTAAGAAGTCCAGAATTACTCAAACCAATAATTGAAAACTAACCATGCCGGCAATTAACAAAATACATATTACTGGGTTCAAAGCATTCCCTAAAGATTTCGAATTAGAGTTAAAAGGGAAGCATCTTTTAATGTATGGTGAAAATGGAAGTGGCAAATCTTCTATTTATTATGCTTTGCATTGTCTTTTTCAATCGCCGCTCAAACGAGATACTGGAAAAAAATATTTTGATGAAAACAACGAACAGCATCTGAAAAATTTGAACAATTTAAATGAAGACTCAAAAATATGGATTGATTTTGAAGGAAAACATCCTTTTATTTATCTGTTAGACAAGAATGGCTACAATACAACATTATTAGGAGGCACACATCCGTTACCAGCTAATATTAATGGATGTTTTATCAACCATCAATTCATTTTCTTTTTTTTCAATTTTAGGAACTCTCAACACATTAACTTATTTCCAGTCTTCATAAAGGACATTTTGCCTTTCTGTCTGGATGATAGGTCAGGGTATCATATTGGCCAAATGTATGATGACATAACCTCATCAATTGTGAAAAAAGGAAAACATATTGATCCAACATATATAGCAAATATAGAGTACTTCAACAATGCGGTAAAACAGGTTGTAGAAAACATAAATATTTATGCATCTGATATATACAACAAGTTTTTTAAAGATGCTATTGATCCCACTTTACAAATAAGACTAAGATATGATTCAAATTCAGACAAACCACACGATGATCCTAATGAGTATTGGTTAAAGTATGATAATATCATAGAAAGAGTTAATGAGAATAATAACATTGTTGAAAGAAAGTCATCATATAAGAGATTGAATACTCCTTTTATAGGTCTTGAAATTACAGAGATTATTGATGGAGGTTCAAGGAGAGTTGTCAAGCCACAGTCTTATTTTAATGAAGCAAAATTAACTGCAATAGCTTTGTCGATACGATTTGCATTATTGAATTTAGATAAACCTGCTGATGGCAGATTTTTAGCTTTAGATGATATGCTAATAAGTCTTGATATGAGCAATCGCTCAAAGGTCGTGGACTTCTTATTAAATATTTCCGACAGGTATAAAATATACTTATTCACTCATGACAGAGCGTTTTTCGAATTATTTAAAGATGTAGTTAAAGCAAAATTTCCAGATTTTAATAATGCGTGGCTGTTTATGGAAATATATAACGATGATAATGTTTTAGAAAATCCAACATGTCGTCATTCTGAAGATTCTTATACCAGAGCTTTATATCATTTCAAAAAGTTCGATTATCCTGCTTCTGCAAACTATTTACGTAAATCGGTAGAAGAAATGATTTCTTTATTCCCTCCATATATTTCTAGAAATGAAGATGGATTAGAGAAAGAAAAACTGCGAAATAAAATCGAAGCTGCAAAAGCATTATTGAACAACACCGATGGTAATGTTGATGACATCCAAGATGTCATTTTTTCCTTGAACACTTTGTTGAATCCATTATCCCACAGGAGTATTGATACAAATGTTTATCGAATAGATTTGATAAGAGTTATCAATATACTTCCTCGATTGAAACAACGTATTATTGATTTGGAATTTAAAGAAGTAATAGCAATTGAAAATGATGTGTTCTTCTGTATTGATGAAAACGACCATGTTAAATGTGAGATTAAGATAAAGTTAAAATTGCCTTTGTATTCCTATACGGGAGCTGACGGTAATCGAAAGTTTTCTGTTGCAAATGGTGATTCTATAGAGAGTGTTACAATAAAAGATGGTGTAAAAGAAGAACCAAAGCCATTCACTCGTTACAAAAAGCTGTCTCTTGAAGAAATTTGCAAGAAATTGCATGAGTATTTACACAAAACATATACTGGTAATTACCAAGATTTCTATAAAGATAAAGACGGAAATAGTATTAATACATTGTTGTAGTATGCAATGCATTTTCTGCCATAATGATTCCTCGACCTCAAAAAGCATAGAGCATATTATTCCCGAATCGCTTGGGAATAAAGATCATTATTTACACAAAGGATATGTGTGCGACGAGTGCAACCATTATTTTGCGATAAAAATTGAAAATGAATTGTTATCGCAACCCTATTTTGTTTCAATGCGTTTCCGAAATGAAATTCTAACAAAGAAAGGACGTTTTGTTAAAGAGAAATTGTTCTTCCCTGAAGTGAAGAAAAGTAGCGAAGTTGTAATGTGCACAACAGAAGATGGATGTATAGAAGCTGTTGTTGATGAAGAATTATATGATTTAATTGAAGCAGGAAAAACCAAAACAATGATTGGGCCATACATTCCTGAGCCAGAGTACCCCAATGTTATTATGTCTCGTTTTCTTGCAAAATGTGCATACGAGTATTTCTTGTATAATATGGGTGAGGAAAAATATGATTCGTGTGTTCAAGAGCTGCTGTGTAAAGGATCTGATATATTGAAATCTTTGCGTGAGTATGCGCGATATGGCAAAGGTGAGTATTGGCAATATAACCAACGCAGGATATATTCTGAAGGTGATGTTGTGCTTAATCAAAACGAGGCTTTAAACTATGAGATACTTCATGAAATGAAGTTCTTTACAAGAGAACACAAACGTTTCCCTAATGGATATGTTGAGGCCGAGGTGTATTTTGTAATGGCTATAGCAGGAATAGAGTATTCTATTTGTATATCAGACCCCAATATCTCGGAATATCAGAAATGGATAGAAGAGCATAACGGCTTTTCTCCGTTAAATGATGATGCGGAGACTTTGTCATTTAGTTTGTCCAATATAAATCCAATGTTAATAAAGAAAGATGACGATAGAATTCATAGATAACACGAACAAGTTCCTTGATGATGTTAAAGCATTGGGAAGGAAAAACTCTACCACTTTGGGCTTTATGCCCGAAGGTGGATTTGAGGACCATGCTCGGAACAAGTGTATTATTATCGCGCGCCAAGAGGATGAACTTCTCGGTTATCTGATGTATCGTGTCGTTTCCCGTTATTCTCGAATAAGCATTGTGCATTTATGCGTGGTAGATGCCTTTAGAGGAAAAGGCGTTTCGACATCATTGCTGAATGCCCTAAAAGGGAAATACGAAAAGTTGTTTAGAGGCATCTCGTTAAGTTGTAGGAAGGATTTTACCCATGCAACAGCTATGTGGGAGAAATACGGTTTCACACCAATAAAAGAGGTCAGAAGTCGGAGTTTTGATGAAAACTATCTGAATACCTGGTGGTACGATTTTCATCAGCCAGATTTGTTTTCTCATGCCTCTTATGAAACGTCCAAAGTTAAAGCGTTACTTGACACAAATATTATTGTAAAGCTTAGAGATGCGAAAGACAATGCTCCTCAAAATCCAACAGAGGATCCTCGCGGTTTGTTGGCTGACTGGCTTGTTGATGAAGCAGAATTGTGCTATTCATCGGAAGTTTACAATGAAGTAAATCGTGATAATGATTCCCAACGGGCTAAACATACCAGAGAATTTCTACCGAATTACATACAGGTTCAATTCGATTCAGACGAGCAAAACCGAATTGCTTCAGAATTGGAAACAATCATACACGGTAATTCGGCAAATGATGTTTCTGATAGGAAGCAACTTGCATCATGTATAGCCTCACATACGCCCTATTTTATCACTTATGATGAAGGAATACTGAACAAGAAAGACGATATCGAATCAAGCTATTCAATTCAAATATTTAATCCTCAAGAATTTATAATCCAAATTGATCAGCTTTTACATGCAGATGAGTATTTGCCCAATCAAATAAAGGGCGTTGTTTTTCATTCGGTTTCCAAACTTAATCCTAAAGACATGCAATTTTGTATTGACAAGTTTTGGAAGCAACATGACGGAGAGGCAAAAAACTCATTTTCAAATTTAGTGTCTCAAATAATAAATAGTGCTAATGGAAGGCTCTTTACAGTAAGGAAACAAGAGGAAATTATCGCATTTTATGGCATTTCAAAGGAACAGAATCAAGAGATTGTTGAGTTTATTCGAGTAATTGACAACTCGTCTTGTAATTCTTTGTTTTGTCAGATTGTGTTTGATGTTTTAAGCAATAGTTTGAAAGATGATAAAGAAAAAGTTCTCATAAGGGAATCTTATTTGAAGACAGAATGGAAAAACATTCTTGTAAAATTTGGTTTTATTCAATCACAAGATGGTTACACCAAGTTTGCTTTAAATCGGCAAATTAATAGGCAAAAGTTGAAGTCGATTATTCAAGAATCAAACATTCCACTTGAAGTTGATGATAGCGATGAAGCCGGTTTGATAAAAGTAGAAAAGCTTTTGTTCCCATTAAAAATATCAGGACTTACTATTCCAACATATATCATACCGATAAAGTCTTATTGGGCAGGGCAATTGTTTGATTATGGCATTGCTGGTGAAGATATGTTTGGAGCAGATCCAAACAAGTTGTGGAGTTTTGAGAATGTGTATTATAGACATGTTAACCCTTTGCATGAAAATGCACCTGCTCGAATTCTGTGGTATGTCAGTGGTGGAGACAAGGGTTTTTCTCGGTCGAAGACCATCGTGGCTTCTTCGTATCTTACTGAAGTTCAAACAGGAAAGCCGAAAGAACTGTTCAGATTGTACAAACATTATGGTATCTATGAGTGGAATCATATCTATGAATTGTGTAATAAAGATATCACCAAGGACATTAAAGTTCTGAAGTTTAGCCATACTGAAGTATTTGATAATCCTGTTAGTTATGAAAAAGTGATGGAGGTGTTTAAAAACAATGGAAGACCCACAAATACGTTTGTGTCACCGGTAATTGTTTCAGAATCAATCTATTTTGAGATTTATAATTTAGGAAAACGGAGAAAATCGGAATGAAACGACATAAATATTTGTTTATTGCAGTAAAACCAGAATATGCTTACAAGCTTGTTTCTGGAGAAAAGGATATTGAGCTTAGAAAAACAAAACCTCATGTTCAAGCAGGTGATTATGCCATTATATATGCATCTGCACCTGCGAAAGTCGTTTTAGGATATGGAAAAATAAAGAGAATAATACTATGCTCTCCCCAAGAAATGTGGGCTAATTTCTCTTCACGATTGGGGATAAAAGAACAAGATTATTTGATGTACTATAAGAATTCAAATAAATCTGTTGGGATAGAATTTGAAATGATAAAACCAATAAAACCTATCAGTTTGGCGGAACTGCGACGTGTCGATCCAAACTTTCATCCTCCTCAAATCTATAGGTATGTTTCAAATGAAGAAATACGTAAAGTGTTGGTAAATGAGTAGTTTATTTATGCAAATTATCCATGGTGTTGCAACTCTAAATCAATTCAAGACAACATGAAAAGGCTTTTCGTAATACTGCTTGCCGCCTTCCTGTTTTGCGGCAGCCTGCAAACGCAAGCGCAGAACGACAGCATCACGCTGTATTTCAGTGCGGAGGAGATGCCCGACCTTATCAAGTGTCTGCCTCCTCCGCCGGATACGATCGGGGTGGACTTTGCCCACGACATCCTGCGTTACATGTGGGGCAAGACGCAACGCAGCGATTCGGCCCGCGCCGCCATCGCCTACCGCGATGCCGTGTGGAATTACGACTCGCTCTTTGTGGAGTTTGACGTTCCGTTTGGCCTGAAAATCTCCAAGGAGGGCACCCCCGAGATTTACAAGTATCTGGTGAACAGTCTCTCCACCATCGACCAGACCCGTGTCGAGCCGAAGGCATTCTATCATCGCAAGCGCCCGTTTGAGCGTTTCCGGGAGCACATGCTTACGGTGTATGAGGAGAAGTATCTGTCGGGCGAAGGCTCCTATCCTTCGGGCCATAGCCAACGTGGCTATGCGACGGCCTTGCTGCTCTCGGAGGTCAATCCCGCCAATGCCGACACCATCATGGCTCGGGGCTTCATGTATGGAGAGAGCCGTGTCATCGTGGGTGCCCATTGGCAGAGCGACGTTGATGCGAGCCGCCTTTGCGCTGCCATCGGCCTGACGCGCCTGCATACCAGCCCGGCGTTCCTCGAACAGCTCGGAAAGGCCCAAGCGGAGTTCCAACGGCTGACGGGAGCGTTGTCATCCACCGACGATGCCAGTCAGTTCGTGAACCTGACGGATGTCGTCCCCGATGCCATCTTGGAAATCCGTTATTACAGCACCTATAACTTCGTCGGTGCCCGTGTGGACGGCTATCTGGAACCTACGGCCTTGCTCACCCGCCAGGCTGCCGACAGCCTTCGTGCCGTCAGTGACGACTTGATGAAACAGGGCTATCGGTTGAAGATCTTCGATGCCTACCGTCCGCAATGTGCTGTTGACCATTTCGTGCGTTGGGCCGCTGATGTCAACGATACGCTCATGAAGCCTTATTTCTATCCCGAGGTGCCTCGCGACAGGCTTTTCGAGCTGGGCTATATCGCCAAGAAGAGCGGTCACACCCGTGGCTCCACGGTCGATCTCACCTTGTTCGACATGGCTACGGAAAAGGAAGTGGACATGGGTGGCACCTTCGACTGGTTTGGCCTTGAGAGCCATCCGGATTTCGGTGGCAACCCGAACACGGGGAAATACATTCCCAATGACCGCATCACCGAGGAACAGTTTCACAATCGCATGATCCTACGTGAGGCGATGCTGCGCCATGGCTTCAAGCCCATCGGTGAGGAGTGGTGGCACTTTACGTTGAAGGATGAGCCGTTCCCCAACACCTATTTCACCTTCCCGGTGAAGAAACTGTAAAACAAAGCGCGCCTCATTCGAGGCGCGCTTTGTTGTTTGCGAAGTTTGGGACGGTTGTTTCAGCATGAAAGATCACTTGCCGTAATAGGCTTGGTACACCGTCTCCAGGATGTCATGGAATTTCTCCATGGTGCCATCGGCGTCACGACGGGCCCACCAGTAAAGGAACATCTCGCCCGTGTTGCCATAGACGTAGGTGTCGTCTTCGAGAGCATCGCTCATGTCTCCAAGGAATCCATTGGCGATGGTGCCGTATGCCTGGCCTCGGGTTTCCATGATGCTCTGGAGCACCGCCTCCTTGTCCTCGCAGACGTTCTTGTCGTTGAGGCCGTCATAAAGGCCTTTCATGATGAACATCTGACGTTTGAGGTACTCATCCACAAGGGGTCTCGTCTTTTCTATGAACTTCTTGTCAGCCACCACTTTCTTGGCCAGGTTGCCTAAGTATTGGATGGCTTCGGGGTTGTAGCGTCCGAAGTCGTAGGGGGCCTCCAGCTCCCAACGGTTGTAGTGGTGGGGACCCGAGACGTAAAGGTCACAGGGAAGCATGCGGTTGAGGGTCTTCAGCGAAATGAGCGAGAAGAGGTGGCTTCCGGTCACGCGGATGGCGCATTCCGGCCAATAGTCGAATTCATTTCCCAAGACGTGGTACGTCTTGTCGAGGTTGGAAGCAGCCTCCCGGAACATGTTGACGGCATCGTTCTCTTTGATGCGTTCATTGGCCTGCACAGGCTCGTCCGGTTCCAACTCGTAATAGTAACTGGTTTCGCCCATCTCTTCGTCTTCATATTCGTATGGGAAATAAAAATCGTCTGCAACGAAATTGTAATCAGGGTAATAGGCCTTGAAGATCGTACTTAGGCCATCGTAGAATTGGTCGATGGTGCCGTCGCTCCAACGTCTTGCCCAGAAATACATGAATTCGTAGTTGAAGTAGTTATAAATGCCTAATTCGTCGTAGAGATCGATTTCTTCCAAGAAATAGAAAAGTCCGTCGGTGTAGCCGTAGTTCTCGATCATGTCTTCAAACATGTATTCACGGCCTTCCTTTTCGAACACGCTTTCGTCATACATCAAGTCGTGGAGGACCATCATGATGTGCATTTGTTCGTAGAGGTATTTGTCCACCAACGGTTTGCTGGCGGCAACGAACTTCTTGTCGGCGACCACCTTCTTGGCGAGGTCGGCGAGGTACTGGATGGCTTGCGGGTTGTAGTGACCGAATTCGTCACTGTAGAGATCCCATTGTCCGTCATGGTGAGGACCACTAACGTATAGTGGGCAGGGGAGCATCTTCTGCAACTCGTCGAGGGAGATGAGCGAGGCGAGATGGCCGCCGATGTTACGGATACCACCCTCTGGCCAATAGTCGTAATCGTTGATGGTGAGCGTGGTGTTGTCGAGGTTCATGGCGGCTTCTTTGAACCGTTTGGCATTCTTGTCGCCGCAGGAGCTGAATGCGAATAGGATGGCGATGGCGAAGCATGCGAACACCCCGTTGCGAATGGTAAAGTTTTTTGTCATAATGATTGTGTTTTTGAGTTTCGTTGGCTCAAAAATACAATAATAATTGACATTTTTTACATTTTTATGATTTTCCTTGCGATCACGCCTTGTTTTGTTGTGACTCTCAACACATAGATGCCTGGGCACAACCCCTCCAGGTTTCCACGGCCATCCGTTGTAATTTCTTCTACAAGCCTCCCGTCAGGAGTATAGACGGACGCTTCCGTCATGTCCGCGCATCGGATGATGAATTGGTTGTGGGTGGGGTTGGGAAATACCATGATGTCGGTCGTTGCGGATTCGGACAGGGCATCCCAGGTAGGCACCTGTTGTATGGCCGCTAGGGCGTCGATGCGACCGATGCCCGTGACGTTGCTTTTGTGAGGGGTTAGCTTGACGGCAGTCTCTTCGAGGATGCGGCAGATGTCGGCGGGCAGCAGCTCGGGGTTCTTGTTGAGCATCAAAGCGATGACCCCGGCCAGGCAGGGCGTGGCCTGTGAGGTGCCGTCCATGTCGCAGTAGCCATCGGTGGTCAGGTAGTCGAGTGACTTGATGCCCACCCCCGGGGCGCAGAGGTCGGGACGGATCAGCCCGATGCCGGGCTCGAAGGGGTAGTCGCCGAACTCAGTTTCGGTCCAGGTGACGGGGCCCCGGGAGGTGAAATAGGCAGCGATGTCATGGTTATCGACGGCACCAACGGCAATAACACAGCTTACTTCCCCTGGGTTCTCAAGCTGGTCAGGATCCAGATAGGGTGGGGGACAGCTGGCCGGGACCCGGATGTTGTTTGGGATGGGGCAATAGAATTGGATGTGGCCTTCGTTGCCGGCACAAACGGCGGCAACGATGCCTGCGTCCAACACGGAGCAGCAGGTGCGGCGGAGCAATTCCTTGTCGGTGATCTCGGCGTTGACCATGCCCAGCGACATGCTGATGAGGTCGCAGCCGTGTTCCACGCTCCACTCCATGCCGCCTGCGATGTTGACCGCTCCGCCAAAGCCGTCGGCATCGATGCTCTTGACGCACATCAAGGTGGCCTCGGGTGCCATTCCCGTCAGCGATCCAGCCGTGCCGTCACCCAAGACGGTGCCGGCACAATGGGTGCCATGCCCCTTGTCGTCCATGGGGTCGTCATCGTCGTTGACAACGTCATAGCCGTGGTGTGGAAACGCCTCGCCTCCATCCCAGAGATGGTCTGCCAGGTCGAGGTGGTCGTAGTTGACGCCGGAATCGACGACCGCCACCACCACGCCTTGGCCCCGATAACCCAACTCCCACACCTGGTCGGCGTTCACCTGATAGACATTGGGCGTGGTCTCCCGATCGGGAGAAGCAGCCCGAGCCGGCGTTGTCTCCGGAATCAGGTTTTCCTTGTGGTCAAGGCCGATCATGGCGATGTCGGGGCGTCTCGCCAAGTCCTGGATCACGTCCTTGGTGGCGGCAAAAGAAAGGGCGTTGGCCGTCCAGAGCGTTTTTGGAGCGGAGACCAACCGGTGCTGTTCCAGCCCGGAAAGATACTGTTTCAGATCGTTTTGCGAAGCCTCGCTGAAGGCCTTCAGTTCGTGGACGACCCTCTCGCGTCGCTCGGCACGGCTGGGACAGTAGGCAACCCGATGGTTCAGCAGGGTGCGGTCGTATTGCGAATGCATCAGTACGACGACCTCGATCTGCTCGTCGTGAGCGCGTTGGGCCATCTCCTTTTCCAAACGGACGTCAATATAGGCCTGTGACCGACCCAAGAGGGCGGCGGTTAACAGCAGGAACAGCAAGGGGATTCTTTTCATCGTGATTCGGATTTATTAGCGTAGATTGTTTGAAACAATGCCGGCGTATTTTAGGTGTAAAAATAATAAATAAAATAACATGATGCTTTTTTTATACGGTTGTTATTTTTTTGACTAATTTTGCACCCATTGTATCCGAATACCAACGAAATAATTATGAAAAGACTGTTTTTATCTGTTATGCTGCTTGCCTTGACAAGCATGATGTTTGCCGGACCTGTCGGTCAGCAGAAAGCCCAACAACTGGGCGCCCGTTTCCTGAGCACCAGCGCTGTCGGACAACGCAACGCCACGGTCCAGCTGGACCTGGTCTCAGTGGCTACCGATGCAACGCGCAGTGCTGCCGACTATTATGTGTTCAACGTCCATGACGGCGAAGGATTCGTCATCGTCTCGGGTGACGACCGTGTGAAACCCATCTTGGCTTATTCCACCACGGGTCGGTTCAATCCCGAGGATGTGGCCGAGGGCTTTGCCTACACCTTGGACAACTTCCAGCAGGAGATCCAATATGTGCGTGAGCATAACCTTCCTGCCACGCCCGATATCGTATCGGAATGGGATGCGGTGATGAAGAGCGGTCAGATCCGCCAAGGAAGACAAGCCCGTGCGGTGGTAGGTCCCTTGTGCCAGACCATCTGGAACCAGAACTTCCCCTATAGCAGCCAGTGCCCCGAAGATGAAGAGGGAAGCGGAGGCCATGTCTACGCTGGATGTGTCGCCACGGCCATGGGTCAGGTGATGAAGTTCCACGACTGGCCAAACCAAGGAACGGGATCCTATTCGTACCATCCGGAAGGCTACGACCCCCAACTCGCCGACTTCGGCAATACGGAATATCATTTCGAGTTGATGCCCTTGTCGCTTGACTCCACCAGCACCGAAGAGGAATACTTCTACATCGCGCAGTTCCTCCATCATTGCGGCATCGCCGTGGACATGCAGTACAGCGGCCACGGCAGCGGCGCCTATTCGATGGATGTGCCGCCTGCGTTACGGAATTATTTTAGATATACTTGCGACGATGACGTCATGCTGGGCTATTGGGGATGGAACTTCTATACCAACGAGCAATGGGCCCAGATGCTGAAAGACGGCGGTCTGGACGAACAGCTGCCCTTGTATTACAGCGGTGCTGACGATAACGGTCAGGGCGGCCATGCCTACGTGTGTGATGGCTATGACGAGAACGACTACTTCCACTTCAACTGGGGTTGGAGCGGCCGCGACGATGCCTGGTGTGCGATCGGCGCCCTCAACACGACCAAGTACCACTTCAACGACCAGAACAGCTTTATCGGTCACATCGTCCCCCAAAACGGCGTATACTACCAACGGACGGACAGTGTTGTTGACTTTTCGGTGGTGGAGAATGTGGCGAAGGGCGGCACCCTGCTTAGCTGGACGAATCCTTCCTACAACCTGAATGGCGACGCCCTCACTTCCATCGAATCGATCACCGTGCGGCGTAACAGCCAAGTGATCGCCACCTTCAACGATGCCGAAGTGGGTGCTACGATGACCTACGAGGACGACAACCTCGAGCCGGGTCTCTATGAATATGCCGTCTACGTGACCAATGATGCGGGCATCAGCCGCAATGTCTACCGTAAGATCATGGTGGGCGAAAAGTGCGATGTGGTCTTCGAGCTCCGCGATGCGGGTGCCAACGGCTGGAAAGGCGCTGCCATCAGCGTGACCTCCGAGAGTGGCCAGCGTATCGCCGTCATCGAAATGCCTGAGGGATCGGAGCAGACGGTGACCGTGCCCTTGCTGAGGCAGACCCTGAACTTCATCTGGAACCATGGCTGGTATCATACCCAGGAACAATTCGACACCGACTACGAGTGCTCCTTCACCATCCGTGATGCCGAGGGCAATGAGCTCTTCGTCTCCGATGAGTTGGAGGACGGCATCTTCATGACCTACGACAACAACTGCGAGTTCGGCCCCTTGACCTGCTATCCGGTACGGAACCTGCAGGGCGAATACAACTGGGATGACGTACAAGGGTTCGGTGCCAAACTGAGTTGGGATGCGCCTTTCATTACCGCTAACTTGCATCACTTTGTCATCTCTAGCGATGTTGCTGCAAAAGAAGCCATCGTGGTGCCCTATACTGGTGCGTCCAGCTATGAGTATCTCGATATTGCGGATCTCCCGGGTGATTATGCCTATAGCGTCCAAAGCGTCTATCAAAGAGGGAACGAGACCTGTGAATCAGCTGCGCTCTCCGTTGAAGTCGTGATCACCGACGTCGCAGAGCATGTTTCGAAAGTGGCCATCTATCCCAACCCGTCGACGGGCACCGTCACCGTGGAAGGAGTGGGCCATCTGACTGTGATGAACCTGCTCGGACAGACCGTCAAGGAACTTGAACTCGAAGGAAAGACCTCCATGGATCTTCCGAGAGGCGTGTTCTTTGTGCGGATCAACGGCAACACCCAGAAGCTGGTGGTCGAGTAAGGGAAACGCAGTGTTGAAAGCTGAATGAAGAGAGGTGAGGGGCTTTTTCCTCGCCTCTTTTTTTGTCTCTTACAGGACGACAGCTTTTTTCGTGACGGTTCCTTTACCGGTGACGATCGATATCAGATAAAAGCCGCTGGACAGTCCTTCAATCCTACAAGGGTTGTTGGAGGGCGTGACTTGTAGCACCAATCGTCCATCGGCGGAATACACTTGTATTTGTCGCATGTCGTCGCATGTCACGGTGAAAGCGCCTTTGGCTGGATTCGGGTAAACGAGGGCGGTATCCAAACCGGGGTCCCCAAGGGCATCGGGCGTTACGGCATTCACGGCAGCCAGGGCGTCGATGCGGCCGGCGCCGAAGTCGTTGCTTTTGTGTTCCGAGAGGGGCACGGCGGTGCGTTCCAAGATCTCATCGATCTGCTCCGGGGTGAGTTCACGGTTCTTGGAGAGCATCAGGGCGATGGTGCCGGCAACCATAGGCGTTGCCATGGAGGTGCCGCTATTTAGGCAGTATCCATTGGAAGTATTGTAATCCAAGGATTTGATGTTTACTCCAGGAGCACACACGTCTGGACGGATGAGGCCGATTTGGGTAGGACTTCCTGAAACATAGGGATAGTCGTTGAACTGCGTTACGTCAGTCCATGTCGATGGGCCCTCCGATGAGAAACCACCGAGAACGTCGTTGTTATCGACGGCGCCGACACAGATGACACAGCTGGTGCCTCCCGCGTTGACCATTTGGTCTTCATGTAGATAGGGCGGTGGACAGTCTCCAGGTGACCAGATGTTATTGGGGACAGGAGCCAGCATCTGTATCTGACGTGAATTGCCAGCGCAAACGGCAGCAACTACCCCTGCGGCCAAGGTGTTGTCACAAGCCTGTCTCAACATCAGCTTCACGCTGGCATTAGGTAAAGGCTGCCCCAATGACATGTTGAGCACGTCAGCGCCATGATCCAATGCAAATTGCATTGCTTCAACCCACAGCGTGGCTTCGGATAGGTTGTCTTCGCCATGGAACACCTTGAGAACCATGATCTCAGCATCTGGCGCGACCCCTGTCTGCGTGCCTGATGCGCCGGTGCCGACAAGGATGCCTGCCACATGGGTGCCGTGCCCCTGGGTGTCTGAAGGATCGTCGTCATGTGAATAAAAGTCGTAACCATGATGGGGATACGCTGTGCCTCCATCCCACAAACGACCTTGAAGGTCTGCGTGTGACATCTCAACGCCGGTGTCAATAATCGCAATGACTACCCCCTGGCCTGTGAAGCCGAGCTCCCATGCCTTGTCAGCATTCACTTTCAGTAGGTTCTCTGCGATCTCACGACCGTTGCCGTACACCGCGGGGAGTGATCCCTCGTCGTCCAACGACGCCAGCTCCTCACAAGGGTAGGCCATGAGCACGTCGGCACGTTGTTTCAGCGCAGGGAGGAGGGCTTCGTCTACATGGCAGCTTACGGAGTTGACGATCCACAACGGTCGGATGTCTTCGGCCATGTCGTTGGCTTCCAGTTCCTTGAGAAAGGCTATCAACGCGTACTGTGACGCTTCCGCCTGTCGTTTCAAGGTGTTGACGACGAACGAACGACGCGCATCCTTGGTGGGGAAGCGGCTGGCTTCCCTCGACAATGCCGCGGCATCGGATTGCTCCTTTAAAAGGATATTGACTTTGATCTTTGCTTGCGGAGCGGTTGGTCCCGGATCGGGATGGGAGCTGGAACCGGTGCTTCCCGAGGAGGCTTGGCAGGCGAGGCTGAACCCGATGGCCAGGAGGAGGAGAAGGGTCTTTTTCATGGTGCTTTTTTTCTTTTAGGTGCCGACGTGCCGAAATCCTAACATGGGTTGAAAAACAGTCTGCCTTGCCAGGTGTCGCGCTCCTCCATGCGTTGTTCGATGCGGTGCAGCACCTGGTCGTAACGGAGCTTCATCCAAGGCTCGGAGACAAGATAGCGGGGCGGGACCTCGCCGGCGAAGCGTTCGATGACGAGGTCGGGGTTGAGACGCTCGGCGAAGTCGATGACGAAGTCGATGTATTCTTCCAGGTCGAAAAGATGAAACGCCTCGGGATGCTGTCGGTATTCCTCGGCCATGAGGGTGCCTTTGAAGACTTGCAGCTGGTGGAACTTGACCGTGGTCAACGGGAGCCGGGAGAGACGATCGGCAGCGTCGAGCATCATGGCCTTGGTCTCGCCAGGGAGCCCGAAGATGAGATGGGCGCCGCAGGGGATGCCGTAGTCGGCGGTGAGGCGGATGGTGCGTTCCGCCGTGGCGAAGTCATGGCCACGGCGGACGCGTCTCAACGTCTCGTCGTAGACGCTCTCCACGCCGTATTCCATCATGACGTAATGGGTCTTCTGGATCTCTTGGAGATGGCGGAGCAGGGGCGCGTCGACGAGGTCGGGACGGGTGCCGATGACGAGACCTTTGATTTCTGGTAGGATCAGCGCCTGGCGGTAGAGGTCTTGCAGCTCTTCGAGGGGTTTGTAGGTGTTGGAGTAAGGCTGGAAGTAGGCGAGGTAATGCTGGGCTTTCCTATAGCGTTTCCGGTGGAATTCGATACCTTCCTCGATCTGCTGGCGGATGCTCTTCTCAGGCTTGCAGTAGGAGGGGTTGAAGGCGGCATTGGCACAGAAGGTGCAGCCGCCGGTGCCGAGGGTGCCGTCGCGGTTGGGACAGGTGAAGCCGGCGTCGATGCTCAGCTTTTGCACACGGCCACCGAACAGCTGGGTGAGATATGTGCTGTAGGCATTGAAGCGACGGCCGAGGTAGGAGGGAGGGATCATGGTGCAAAGGTAATAAAAAAAGGATTACCCTGTCATCCCTTTCCGCTCGCCGCGGGGATTACACGCTGTGCGTGTCTTCCCTTCCCGCTCGCCGCGGGGCCCTTGCATCATTGGAAGCCGGCCAGGCTGCGCCTGGCCCTGGGCTTTTGTGTTATCTCGCCCGTCTGAAAGCGAGCTTTCATCCTGGCAGGATAACACAAAAGCCCGGCCGCTCCGCGGCCAGGCTTCCAATGATGCGGAGAGAAAGGGATTCGAACCCTTGGAACGCAAAGCGTTCAACGGTTTTCGAGACCGCCCCGATCGACCACTCCGGCATCTCTCCTATGGTCAAAAATAAAAGCGACACCGTCGCTTCATCAAGCGGAGACAGAGGGATTCGAACCCCCGAAGCCTTTCGGCTTAACGGTTTTCAAGACCGCCGCTATCGACCACTCAGCCATATCTCCGCTGCAAAAGTACAACTTTTTGCGTTCACACAACGGTTTTGCCGAAAAAAAATTCTTTATCTTTGCATTTTCTATGCCTGCCAATCATGTCCGTTATGAGGTCCTTGGGTCGTTTGTTTTCTGGTATGGCGCTGATAGTCACCATCCTCAGTGCATGCTCGCAGAAACCTTCTGTGTTCAACGAGCGTACGACCCCGTATCATTTCCAGGAACTGGCCCAGGCCACGGCGATGATGGACTCCCTTCCCGGACAAGCCTTGCAACTGCTTGAGAAAAACCCTCCAGAAACGGCACAAGCTGACTGGAGCGAGGTGGAACGCCAGGAATATCGGGTCCTCCTTACCGAGGCACAATATAAGACGGGAGCGCTGGGCGTGGACAGCGAGCCGCTTGAGCCTACGGTGACGTTCTTCGACAGCCTTGTCCAGCGATTCCCCGAGGACGGCAGCCTGCGTTTCCTCCTGGCCAAAGCCCATTATTATCTTGGGACGGAAAGCACCGCCGCCCGCCACGACGTGGCGGCGGCCGCGCAGTTTGTGGCGGCCTTGGAGACGGCCTGGGGTGGGCAGGAACCGGGTAAGGAACCCCAACAGACCCGTTTCAAAGGGCTGTGTCACTACCGTCTGGGCGAGATCCTCTACAGCTACAACATCCAGTCCTCAGCGTTTCATGCCTTCGATTCGGCCCAGTATTACTTTGAACAGGTGCACGACACCCTGGGCGTCGCGGCCTGCATCCGAAGTGTCGGCGAGGTCTATCAAGGCAATAAGGACTACGAACGGGCGCTTGCCAAGTTCAAGGAGGCCAACCATCTGTGGAACTTCGGGGAGGCATGGTACGACCACGCCCTTGGCGGCCTCTTTTTCGAGCACCGCCAGCCCGACTCGGCAGCCGTCTATCTGGAACGTTCCTTCGAGACCGGCGGCCCCTATACCCGCATTGACGCGGCCGCCAAGTTGGCGGAGATCTGGCGGGAGCGGGGAGACCGTGAGAAAGAGGCGTTCTACACCTCGTTTTATGTGCAGAACTCCATCCGAGAGACCAACCGCTCCTCCGACAAGATGGAGATCGAGTTCATCTACGATGGCATCCAGCAGCCTGCCCAGCCGCAACGTTCCCGTGGCACCTTTATCGCCCAGCTTCCGCTCATCGCCTGCATTGTCCTTGCGCTGATCGCCTTGATGGCCTTCATCATCATCCATAACCGTCGACGCATCTCCCATATCGAACAACAGCTGTCCGTCATCGAGAAAAGCCATCGCGAAGAGGCGGAAGGCAAAGAACAGCAACTCCAGACCATCGCACAGGAGCTCGACGCCACCAAGCAGCAGCTGGAACGGCACCAACAGGCTCCTTCCATCGACTTCGAGGCGGCGATGGACCGGTTCCTCAACGCTCCCGTCACCCTCAAGATCCGTAAGTCGTTGAAGGGGAAGGACATCATGACCAAGAGCGTGGGACTCTATCCGAAGCTCAAGCTCTCGGAGATGGATTTCATCGAGGTGGTGCGGACCGCCAACAGCTGCTTCCCCGACTGCTCTTCCTATCTGCTGCGCGACTACGGCGAGCTCTCCACGGGCGACGTGCGCCATTGCTGCCTGGCACTCATGGGACTGAACGATGCCGAGATCGCCGTCCTGGAAGGCATCACCTATAGTGGCGCCAACCGACGCACCAAGCGCATCCTGTCCATCATGAACGGCGGTGCCGGCTTGGAGGAGACGGTGCTGTTATACTTGAGAAATTTATATAAATAATTGATATACAATAAGATACATTCTATTTGTTGAGTTTGATGAAGAAAGTGAATTCATTTTTTAATACAAAGGGGTCAATTATGAATATCTTTGCAGCACAAACACATAATGCCATGAAAAAAACCGTTTTGTCATTGATGCTGTGTCTGGTGCTTCCTTTTACGCTTGCCGCACAGAAGAAGTCCATCCAGTCGTTCCTCTCCTACACGACGTATTGTGTGCCGGGAGACAAACCCTTTATCGAGAATGCCTTGTCGTTCGATTGTTCCTCCGTGGTGTACAAGCAGTTCGAGCCGGGTAAGTTCAAGGCCACGGTAGAAATCCTGACCATCTTCAAGCAGGGCGACAAGGTGTGCAACTACTCCAAGATTGCCCTCGACAGCCCCGTGGTGACGGATACCCTCCAGATTGCGGGTGCCTTCCTCGATCAGCAGCGTTTCTCGCTCGACAATGGGGAATACACCATGGAGATCAGCATCACCGACTTGAACCATCCCAACCCGATTCCCTTCAAGACGGAACAGACGGTGGTGGTCGACCTGCCTGCCAACAAACCCTGCATGTCCGACATCCTTCTGGTCGACAGCTATCAGAAATCCACAGGGACCACCAACTTCACGAAGAACGGCTATGAGATCATCCCCAGGGTGTATTCCTACTACCTGGCCAAGACCAACAGCCTGACCTTCTATGCCGAGCTCTACAACACCGACAAGTTCTACAAGGACGGCGGCCAATACCTGGTCAGCTACTACATCGAGTCGTACGAGTCGTCGGTCCGCATGAAGGACTTCTCCTTCAACAAGCGCATGGAGGTGTCCAATGTGAATGTCTTGATGAACACGATCGACATCAAGCAGCTGCCCACGGGCAACTATTACCTGGTGGTGGAGATGCGCGACCGGAGCAACAACCTGATGGCTTCGAACAGCACGTTCTTCCAGCGCTACAACCCGGGTTGTGAGGTGAACATGGAGGACATCGCTTCTACCCAGGTCGTGAACACCTTTGCAGCTGAGATCAACAACCTCGACACCTTGCGCGAGTACATCCGCTGCCTCGATCCCCGCTGTTCCGAAACCGAGCGCGACTACGCCTATAACCTGATCAAGACCGACGACATGAAGACCATGCAGCAGTTCCTCTACACGTTCTGGTCGACCCGTTCGCCGCTGAATCCCAAGGCGGCCTGGGATGAATACTATGCGCAGGTCAAGCGGGTCAATGCCTCTTATTCCACCAAGACCAAGAAGGGTTACATGACGGATCGTGGCTATGTCTATCTGAAATACGGTACGCCTGACCGGATCATGGAGGAACCTTCCGAGCCGGGCGCCTATCCCTACGAGATCTGGCATTACTATGAGGTTGCCAACCAGCGTAACAAGCGGTTCGTGTTCATGTCGCGCGACATGGTCACCAACGACTTCGAGCTGATCCACTCCGATGTGGTGGGCGAGATCAACAACTACCGTTGGCAGATGATGATCTATTCCCGCTTCTATGGTCCGGACTACACGGGCGACATCATCGACCAGACGGAGGTGCCCGATGCCTGGGGTACCCGTGCCGGCGATTTGTATCGAAACCCGAGATAACGTCACGCAGATGAAAAGGATCGGCTTTTGGTTGTTCAAGGGTTGGGCGTTCATGGTGTCCATAACGCCTTTCCCCTTGCTGTATCTCCGTTCCTCATGCTATTTCCTGTTGCTTTACCATCTGTTGCGTTATCGTCGCAAGGTGGTGCGCGACAACCTGTTGAAGTCGTTTCCGGAGAAATCGTCGAAAGAGATCAAACGCATCGAGAGGCGTTTCTATCGCAACCTTTGCGACCTCGGGGTCGAGATCGTCAAGCTGATGACGGTGAAGCCGGATACCTTGGCCCAGCGGGTACGGTTTGTCAATCCTGAGTTGATTCGGGAACTCTATGACAAACAACGGAGCTATTTCGCCGCCATCCCGCATTCGGGCAACTGGGAATGGTACGGAAAGCTCATGCACCGGGTGTCGGACCATAAGGCGTCGGCGATCTACAAGAAGCTGTCCAATCCCGATTTCGATGCTTTCATCAACCGCCTTCGCCGCAATTTCAACCAGGACCAGGAGCAGATGATCGAGGCCCAGACGGCCTTGAAGACCTTGGTGCGCCGCAAGGACTTGGTCAACGCCATTTTGCTTGTGGGCGACCAGTCTCCCCGTGGGGTGGCTTCCGACTACTGGACCGACTTCCTGCATCGCGACACCTGTTGGTTCTACGGCTTGGAGAAGATGGCCCGTTTGCTGGACTACGCCGTGGTCTTTGTGGAAATGACCCGTATGCGCCGTGGACGTTACGAGGTCCGGTTCCATCTGATCTGCGAAGATCCCAAGACCATGGAGGAAGGCGCCATCATGGAACAATATGTGCGGCATATCGAGCGTTTTATCCAAGATCAACCCGACAACTGGCTTTGGTCGCATCGGCGTTGGAAACATTCTAGACAAGTAGCATGATGAAACGTGTGGCAGTGGTCATATTGAACTACAACGGCAAGAAGTTCCTCGAGGAGTTTCTTCCCACGGTGATTGCCCAGACCGATCCGACGCTGGCAGACATCGTGGTGGCAGACAATGCCTCCACGGACGGCTCGGTGGCCTTCATGCAGGAACGCTTCCCCGACATCCGTTTGATTGTCAACGAGTCCAACGGGGGCTTTTCCACGGGATACAACCTTGCCTTGCAACAGGTCGAGGCGACGTATTATGTGTTGCTGAACTCCGACATCGAGGTGACGCCGCATTGGATCGAGCCGGTGGTGGCCCTGATGGATGCCGATCCTGCCATCGCCGCCTGCCAGCCCAAGATCCTTTCCTATTACGAGCGGAACAAGTTCGAGTATGCCGGTGCGGCAGGAGGCTTTATCGACCAATACGGGTATCCGTTCTGCCGGGGACGCCTGTTCCAACACCTGGAGGAAGACCATGGGCAATACGATGATGTGGCCGAGGTGTTTTGGGCTACGGGTGCCTGCCTGTTTGTCAGGGCCGACCTGTACCGGAAGTACGGCGGACTCGACGATTCCTTCTTTGCCCACATGGAGGAGATCGATTTCTGCTGGCGGATGAAGAACCTGGGCTACAAGATCTATTGCTGCCCCCAATCGAAGGTGTATCACATCGGGGGAGGCACCTTGCCCAAGAGCTCGGCACGCAAGACCTTCCTCAACTTCAGGAACAACCTGTCGCTCCTTTATAAGAACCTGCCCGACGGACGGTTGTTCTGGACCATTGCCTACCGCATCCTCTTGGACTGGGTGGCAGCGGTCAAGTTCCTGTTTGGCGGCAGCTGGGCGGACTGTTGGGCGGTGACCCGGGCCCATGTCGCTTTCTATCGGCGGCTTCCGGTCTTGCGCAAGGTGCGCAAGGAACTGGCCCACAACAAGGTCGGCAAGGTATACCTCCGGAACATTGTGTTCGACAATTTCCTCCGGGGCAAGAAACGGTATTCGGAGCTAGATCCCGAGCAGTTCTCCTAGGGCTAGGGCATAGCCTTCCAGTCCTTTTCCCATGATGCAGTCGCGGCAAGCCTCGGCGGTGAAAGAGTGGTGCCGATAGGCCTCACGTTGTTGGATGTCGGTGAGGTGCACCTCGATGACGGGAAGGTGGATGGCGCGGATGCAGTCGGCCAAGGCGATGGAGGTGTGGGCGTAGGCACCGGGATTGAACACCACGCCGTCATAATGGCCGTCGGCTTCTTGAAGCCGGTCGATGAGGACGCCCTCGTGGTTGCTTTGCAGGTAATCGATATGGATATCGTGGAAACGGCTTTTAAGCTCGACCAGGAAATCGTCGAAGGAACGGGTGCCGTAGATGCCAGGTTCGCGGGTGCCCAGCAGGTTGAGATTGGGGCCGTTGAGAATCAATATTTTTTTCATTTTGCAAAGGTAATAATTGTTTTTTGTATATTTGTAGCAAATATTCGAAAGAATGAAAAGAGTCTCTATTGGCAACACCGGCCTCAAGGTAAACAAGAACGGTTTCGGGGCACTCCCCATTCAACGGATCTCGATGAAAGAAGCGGTTTACCTGCTTCGCAAGGCATACGACAACGGCATCGACTTTTACGACACGGCCCGTTTCTATACGGACAGCGAGGAGAAGATCGGAGAAGCCTTTGCTGGGATGCGCGACAAGGTGGTGATCGCCTCCAAGACGGGCGCCCAAACGGTGGAGGATTTCTGGAAGGACCTGCACACCACGTTGAAAAACCTGCGCACCGACTACCTCGACCTGTATCAGTTCCACAACCCGGACTACTGTCCCAAACCGGGCGACAAGGCGGGGTTGTATGACGCCGTCAAGGTGGCCCAACGTCAGGGGAAGGTGCGTTTCATCGGCATCAGCAACCACCGTCAGGCGGTAGCCAAGGAGGCCATCGAGCGGAACCTCTACGACACGCTTCAGTATCCTTTTTCCTATCTTTCCTCGGAAGACGATGCGGCCATTGTGGAAGCAGCACGCAAGCGTGGGATGGGCTTCATCTGCATGAAGGCGCTGGCCGGTGGGTTGATTACCGACTCGGCGCTGGCATACGCCTACCTTAACCAATACGACTACGTGCTTCCCATCTGGGGCATCCAGCGGGAACAGGAGCTCGACGCGTTCATCTCTTATCAGGAGAACCCGCCTGAGATGTCGCCCAAGATGTGGAAGAAGATCGAGGAGGACAAGAAGGAACTTGCCGGTGATTTTTGCCGGGGATGCGGGTATTGCCTGCCTTGCACGGCCGGTATCCAGATCAATGACTGTGCCCGCATGAGCCTCTTCCTGCGACGGGCGCCCCTGAGCGTGTATCTGACGGAGGAATGGGCGGAAAAGATGAAATTGATTGAGGATTGCGTGCATTGCAACCAGTGTCATGAGCGCTGCCCTTACGGCTTGAACGTGCCCGACTTGCTCAAGCGCAACTACGACGATTTCCAGACCTTCTGGAAGCAGCGCGAGGCCTGATTTTTTTTGTGCCGTTTTCTTGCGTTTTCCACTTTATTTGTATCTTTGCAAGCGATAGGTGGTGTCCGAAAGGACTCAATAGGGAATCGGGTGTGAATCCCGGACAGTTCCCGCTGCTGTGTTGGTTGCAAGCTGCCCATCATGCCACTGTCTGACGCTCGTCGGATGGGAAGGCGGTCAGTAAAACCGAAGTCAGAAGACCTGCCTCCTGTCAGGAAAACAAAGCTTTCGGGATAAGAGCTGGCTGTTCAACCCTATTGTGGCGCCCAACCCATTCCTAGAAGTTTTGAGGTGAAACACGAACATTAACCTTAAAAACTGATGCGTATGCGTTTAAAAAACTTTACCCTTTTGGTCCTTATGGGACTTTTCGGTCTTTTTACGACCAACCTGTTTGCCCAAGAAGATGCCTCTATCGATCCTGCCAACATCCGCTATTGGATCGGTGAGGGCGACAATGAGGTGATTTTCATCGCCAACTGGAACAACCCCGACACGGCCTTGGCCTGGGGCTATCGCTTCAACGGGAACACCCTCATGGTGAAAGACGTGATGGATGCCGTGGCGGAAACCGACACGCGTTTCGACTATACCGCTTCGGGCAGCATCATTTCGAACCTTACCTTCAACGACGGCGTACTGGACCTCGCCTTGGTGGGCGGATGGTGGATGTACAACGTGAATGGGATCACGGCTGGCAACTACTTCGATGCCCAACCGGTGGTCAATGGCGATGTGATCAAGGTCGGCGACGAGTCGTGCGGCATCATCACGGACTTTGAGCTCTGGACCTATGTCTGGACCAAGGAGGTAGCGGCGGTGTATCCGCTTGCCGAAGAGGCCACCATCGATCCTTCCGAGATCCTGTGCTGGATCGGCGAAGGTGAAAACGAGGTGGTTTTTGCCGTCAACTGGAACAACCCCGACACTTGCCTGGCTTGGGGCTACCGCTTCAACACTCCTGCCGTGCAGGTGAAAGAGGTGATGGACGCCATTGCCGAGAAAGACGGTCGTTTTGCCTACGTTCCCGGTGATTGGGGCGTTGCCGACATCACCTACAACTCTGGCGCCCTGCATCTGGCCCTCGCTGGAATGTATTGGCTGTTCAATGTCAACGGCATCATGGCTCCCTACGGTTACGATGCCATGCCGGTCCAAAACGGCGACTTCATCAAATGGGGCGACGAGTCCTGCGCTACGGAGATCGCCCAATGGACGTATGTGTGGGATACCCCGGTGATCCCGGTGGCCAACAACACGGCGGTGTCGGAAGGGGCTTCCGAACTTTCGGTCTATCCCAATCCTGCCGTTTCCTTTGCGATGGTTGACTTGGCCGGCCAGGCGGGCACCGTGGTGGTTTCGGACCTCCAGGGCAGGGTGCTCGACGTCGTTCAGGTTAGCGCGGGAAGCCAAGCCATCCGTTTGGAGACGGCGTCATACGAGGCCGGTATCTATCTGGTGAGCATGCGTCGCGACGGTGATGTCAAGACCGTGAAACTGATTGTCCAATGAGAAAAATCCTATCCATATTTTTAGTTTTGCTCCCGCTGCTGTCGGTGGCGCAGTTCGCGCCACCGGCGGGGCAGGAGGGGACCACGGCCATGAGCGCCGATTCTTCCGCCTTTGTGGCATGGGCCACCGGTTGTGTGGTGGAACGAGGCCCCAAACGCATCGACCGGCCTGAACAGGGCGTGGCCAGCTATGGGGTGGAGGCCGATGCCTTGGGTAAGGCCGACGACACCTTGCTGGTGAGTCTGGGCGATGGCGGAAACGCCGTGTTGACTTTTGCCTCGCCCATCTGCAACGGACCGGGCCCCGACTTCGCCGTGTTTGAGAATCCCTTGGAGAGTGCCCAGCATCCGGGAACCTATTTCCTGGAACTGGCTTTCGTTGAGGTGAGCTCCGACGGGGAACACTTCGTGCGTTTTCCGGCCTATTCCAACATCCCTTATGAAACACAGATGGGGTCTTTCGGATGCACGGATCCCAGCCTGGTGCATAATCTGGCGGGGAAATACGCCCCGCATTACGGAACGCCCTTCGACCTCGAGGACTTGGAAGATGAGGCAGGGCTTGACAAGCAAAGCATCACCCATGTCAGGGTGGTCGATGTGGTGGGTTGTATCCGCCCGGAATATGCCACCTACGATGTCCAAGACCATATCGTCAACGATCCCTGGCCGACGCCTTTCGAGTCGAGCGGTTTCGACCTGGATGCGGTGGGCGTGATCCACGACGTGGCCCATTACCAGGTGGGTGAGCGTCCCGAGCCGATGGTGACGGTGGCCCCCAATCCCGTCGCCGACCAGCTCCATGTGGAAGCGGAGCAGTTCGTTTCCCTTGCGGTCTATTCGGTTGCCGGCCAACCGTTGCTGGTCTCGGAATCCCCTCTCGTCGACGTGTCGTTCCTTCCCGATGGCCTCTATCTGCTTCGGGTGGTGGATGGTGACCGTACCGTTGTCAAGAAAATCATCAAAACCAAGCTATGAAAACAAAAACCCTATTTCTGTCGCTTTTTGCGCTGCTTCTGTTGGCAGCCTGCACGCCGGACCCTGTGGATCCGGTAACCCCCGACAATCCCAACCAGCTGACCCTTGGGAAAGGGGTGCTTGTGCTTAACGAGGGGAGCTATACCAATGCCAATTCCACGCTTACCTTCTATGATACCGAGAAGGACAGTGTGATGAACTACCTGTTCTATCGGGTCAACGGTGCTCCGATTGGCGATGTGGGCCAAAGCCTCTGCCTGGTGGATGGCAAACTCTTCATTGTGGTCAACAACAGCAAGTATATTTATAAGGTGGACGCCCGAACCATTCAGTGCGACACCACCCAACCTTATAAGCTCGACAGCGTGTTCCTGTCGCCCCGATACATGCATGCAGTGGCCCCCAACAAAGCGTACGTCAGTGACCTGATCAGCCGAAACCTGTGGATCATCGACCCGCAGACCTTGACCCTTTCGGGTGCCGTTGCGATGGGCAAGCCCACCGAGACCATGGTGCAGGTGGGGCGGGAACTCTTCTTGACCAACTATTCCCGCTACTATGCTGACGACATTCAAAACAACACCGTGCAGGTGGTGGATGTCGAAAACGACCTGAAGGTCGCCGAAATCGAAGTCGGCTATGAGCCCAACGGCATGGTGGTGGACGGTCAAGGCATGGTCTGGGTGCTCTGCGAGGGTGACGTGAACGACTTCGACGTGCCGAGTACCTTGTGGCGCATCAATCCGCGGTTGCGGCGGGCTTCCTTGATGCGTACCTTCGAGGGAAAAGCCCTGAGCCTGGCCATCGATCCTACGGGGAACTACCTGTATTATTTCCACAATGGCGACTTGCACCGTTGTTCCGTTGACGCTCCTGAAGCGGACGACAGTTTCTGCATTCCTGCCGACGGAAGACTGCTTTACAAGATTTCGGTGAATCCCGAGAATGGCGACCTCTATGTTTCCGATGCCAAGAACTATGTGGTGAATGGATCGGTGTACCGCTATACCTCCGATGGGTTGCTGCTGGGCAGCTTCAACGCAGGCATCTGCCCCGGATACATGTTGTTCTACTAATAGATGAAACGATGAAGAAGATCTGTCCCAAATGCGGAAAGGAATTCGAGTGCATCCATTCCAAGGACTGCTGGTGTGCCAAGGTGAACCTCGACGAAGAGGCCCGGAAACGGTTGACTGGATATAAAGACTGCCTATGCAAGGATTGTTTGTCAGCCATCGCCGCCTCGCACTGATTTTTGGGGTGTTGGTGCTGTTGTTGGCTTCGTGCCGGCACACGCCATCCGTTCCCAAGGAAACTTCTGTCTCCTCTGCCGATACAGTAGCCCTGGGGGAGAACCTCTTCCGTTATGCACGGAACGTAACGGCTTATCCTACCGAATACGGCTATCTGATGGAGGTGCTCAACCCTTGGGATTCCACACAGAAGCTGGGCCGGTTTGCCCTTCTTAAAGAAGGCGTGCCTGCAGCGAACTGCCCTGCCGGATGGGAGCCGGTGTCCATTCCAGCTCAGTCGTTCGTGTCTTTTTCATCAACACAGTGGTCGGTGTTTTTGTTGTTGGACGAAATCGACCGCGTGAAAGGCATCCTGGAGGGACGCTACGTCCACGATGTCCGGATGAAGCGCCTGTTGGACGAGGGGATCGTGAAAGACGTGGGGACGGAATCGGCCAAGAACATCGAGTTGATGATCCAGATGCATCCCGACCTCTTGCTCTATTCGCCCTATTTCGATGGGAACCAGGATCCCCTGAAAGTGACGGGAGCCGTGTTGTTCCCCTTTGCCGACTACTTGGAGACCACCCCCTTGGGCCGTGCCGAATGGATCCGTGTCGTGGGCCTGCTCACCGGTCGCCAACATGAGGCCGATTCCTGCTTCGAGGCCATCGTGCATCGCTACGAAACCTTGAAAGCCTGTTGCGCTGAGGTGGTTGACAAGCCCACCGTCTTTTCAGACTTGGCCTTCAATGGCCAATGGTATATCGCTGGAGGACAGAGCTACATCGCCCGTCTGTTTGCCGATGCAGGGGCGGAGTACCTCTGGAAGGACAACCCTTCCGCCGCCAGTTTCCCCCTCGATGCGGAGACCATCCTGGCCAAGGCCAGGCATGCCGATTTCTGGCGGGTGGCCAACTCTTCTTCCTTGCCGATGACGTATGCATCGTTGCAGAAGGAGAATGCGGTCTATGGCTTGTTCGATGCCTTCCTGAACCGGAAGATCCTCGTTTGCGACATCCAGGAGACCGGCTATTTCGAGACCTCGCAGCTGGAGCCGGATGTGCTCTTGGCGGACTTCATCCATTTTTTCCATCCGGAACGGTTGACGGGTATCTATGCCGACTATGAGCCCAAATACTACCATTTGATGGGTGAATAGTTTTTTTTTGCTTTTATTTGTGGATTTCTCTATTTTTGTCTCTTCAAAGTGGTTTTCTAAATCAAATACAATATGAGCGAAGTAGAAGAAAAATACGAAGACATCCAAGCGGCATCGTTGGAGTCTTTTGATGGTAAGACCTGCCCCAATTGCGGCGCTACGGTCACGTTCGATCCTGCCTTGGGTGAGATGCATTGTGAGTATTGCGGCTACCATTGCAAGTTGCCGGATGCCAGCTCGGGAAACGACATCTGTGAGATGGATTTTGAGGCGGCTGCCAACAAGGAGAGCTACGAGTGGGGGTCGGAAAAGAAGTCTGTGGAGTGCAAGAGCTGCGGCGCGGTGACCATCTACGACGCCTTGGAGACGGCGGCGGTCTGTCCTTTCTGCGGATCCACCCATGTCATGTCCACCACCTCGGGCGAGTCCATCGCTCCCGGCGCGGTCTGTCCGTTCACCGTTACCAAGGGCAATGCGGGCGACTGCTTCACGAAGTGGCTCAAAAAGAAATGGTTTGCCCCGACCAAGGCCAAGAAAAACGCCCTACCGGATGCTTTCCAAGGGGTGTATCTGCCTTATTGGACCTACGATGCCCAGACCACGTCCTCGTTTACGGCGCGTGTCGGCTACGACCGTGTGGTCCAACGGGACGGCAAAAAGGAAACGGTGACGAACTGGCGTCCTGTCAGCGGCGTCTACCAGGAGTTCTTCGACGACGAGACCGTGGTGGGTTCCAAACGTCATGAGGGCACGCCGATTTCGTCCTGCGAGCCCTTCGATTTCACCAAACTGGTGCCCTATTCTCCACAGGTGGTGGCGGGATTCGCTGCCGAGCGCTATTCCGTCGGCTTGAAGGAAGGCTGGGAGGCGGCCCAAAAGAAGATCCAAAACAAGCTGCGTACCGACATTAGCCAATACGCTAGGGGCAACTGGAGGGCCGACAAGGTCGATTCGCTCCACTTCTCCACGCTGTACAGCAAGGTCACCTACAAGTACCTGCTGGTGCCGGTGTGGTTGTCCTCGTTCAAGTATAAGGAAAAGGTGTACCAGTTTGTGGTCAACGGCCAGACGGGCAAGGTGGGCGGCAAGGCCCCGACCTCGGTCTGGAAGGTGTTGCTGGCCATCGGCATCGTCGCCGGTGTCATTGCCGGTTTGTGCTTCTTGCTGAGGTAAAGGCCCGACGCCTGTATAAAAAGAGTGGGAGGCGCCCCGTTCGGGGCGCCTCCCACTTCTTTTAGTTGGACTTCTTATTTGGACTTGTCAGGGAAGGCCGGGACGGCTGGGATCTCAGGATAGTCCTTCAGCTGTTCCAGGATGACTTCGATGGCTTTGTTCAGCTGGTCGTCGATGCCCTCGAACTCGCGGGCCGGGTCGTTGTCGATCACGATGTCGGGATCAACGCCGTAGCCTTCGATGACCCAGTTGCCGTTCTCGTCGAAGGGAGCGAACTCAGGACGGGTCAGGGTGCCGCCGTCGATGAATGGCAGGCTGCCCCGGATGCCGACCACGCCACCCCAGGAACGGGTGCCGATGGTGGTTCCGATCTTGTGCTTCTTGAACTGGTAGGGGAAGAGGTCGCCGTCGGAGGCCGAGTATTTGTTGAACAGCAACACCTTGGGGCCAAGCATCATTTTGGTGGGCTTGGTCTCAGGCTCGCAGTTGCGCATCATGTCGTATAACGAGAGCTCGCGGCGCAGGCGTTCGATGATCATGGGGCTGACGTTGCCGCCGCCGTTGCCACGATCGTCGATGATGAGGGCCTTCTTGTCGAGTTGGGGATAGAAGTACTTGGCGAATTCGTTGAGTCCGTCGACACCCATGTCGGGGATGTGGATGTAGCCCACCTGTCCGTTGGTGGCCTTGCTCACCTTTTCGATGTTGTCTTGCACCATGTTGTAGTAATAGAGTCCGTTCTCGTCGGCGATGGGCTTCACCACGATGTCGCGGCTGCCTTTTTCGGAGGCGCTGCCGTTGATGCTGAGCAGGACCGGGGTGTTGGCTTTGCCGACCAAGGCCTTATACATGTCTTTCATGTCTTTGGTGCTTTGTCCGTCGATGGCGACGATATAATCGCCTTCCTTGACGTTGAGTCCGACCTCGGTGAGGGGAGAACGGGTCTTTTCGTTCCAGTTCTCGCCCTTGAGGATCTTGTCGATCTGGAAATAGCCCGACTTGTCGCGGTGGATCTGGGCACCCAACAATCCGAGCTTGATGCGTTCGGGTTTGAGGCGGTCGCCGTCGCCCACGTAGGCATGGCCGATGTTGATCTCGCCGATCATCTCACCGATGAGATAGGTGAGGTCGTAGCGGTCGGAGCAGTAGGGGACGAGCTTGCCGTATTTCTCTTTCATGGCGGGCCAGTCCACCCCATGCATGTTGGGGGCGTAGAAGAAGTCGCGCTCCTGGCGCCAGGCCTCGTTGAGGATCTGGGTCCATTCTTCCTTGAGGTTGACCCATTTCTTCATCTGGCTGAGGTCGAGACTGCCTTCCGCCTTGCCGCCACCCATGCCAGGGCCTTCTTTGCCACCGCCCGGCATCGGTCCCTTAGGGGCATTGATGATCTTGTAGCCGTCACGGTCGCGCACAAGCATCTTGCTGCCGTCGGCGGTGAGTTGGTAGCCCATGTTGCCGCCGATGCTGGTGCATTTCTTGGTCTTGGCATCGAAATACCCCAGACCCCCGCCGTTGCGGCCGGCCGCCACGTAGTAGAGGCCGTCTTCCACGCCGGTGAGGCGGAAGTAGCTGCCGGCGCCGGCCGGCAATGCCACGATGCGATGGGCGATGCCTTCAAAGTCGATCTTCACCTCCTTGGCTTCCTTCTTGCCAGGTTTGTCGGGACCTCCCTTGCCATCCTTGGGACCTTTCCCCTCAGGGCCTTTCCCTTCGGGACCTTTGGAATCCTCCTTCTTGTCGCCATCGGCCTTCACCTCGTCGTTCTCGGTCAGGAAGGGAGAAGGGGTGTCCTTCTGCAAGGTGACCAGATAGATGCGAGTCATGTCGGTATAGACATGGTTCCATTCCGTTCGGCTGTAAGTGGGGCGGTAGTCGCGCTCAGAGGTGAAATACAGGTATTTGCCGTTCTTGTCGAAGACCGGGTTGGAGGCGTTGAACAGGGCCTCGGTCACCACTTCGTCCTTGCCGGAGGCGATGTTGTAGATGTGGATCTGGCTCACGCCGAAGGTGCTGGGCATGGTGTAGGCGATCCAGCGGCTGTCGGCCGACCAGGCGTAGTCGTCCATCTCGCCGGTCTTGTTCTGTGCCACCACAGTCACTTTCTTGCTGCCGATCTCCACCATGTTGAGCCGGTTCATCTTATCGCACCAGGTGACGTATTTGCTGTCGGGCGACCAGGTCGGATCCCATTTGTAGGTGTCGGCGTCCTTGGTGAGCTGGATGGCTTCCTCCTTGCCGTCTTGGGCTTGGATGTAGATCTCGTCTTCGCCCGTCCGGTCGCTGATGTAGGCGATGTATTTGCCGTCGGGCGACCAGGTCACGTCGCGGTCGTGGACCCCGTCGCTCTGGGTGAGGTTACGGGTGATGCCCGACTTGGCCGGGACGGTCCATACGTCGCCACGGGCACCGAAAGCTACCCGTTTCCCGTCGGGGGCGATGCTGCTGCTGTTGATGAACTTGCTGCAGTCGATGTATTTGGTTCGGGTGGAATTGGCGTCGTCGAGGATCTGGACGGGGATGGGATGGACCTTGCCGTCGCTCAGGTTGTAGCGGAAGAGCTCGCCGCCATTCTCAAACACGATGTCGTTGTCGCCCAGCGAGGGGTATTTGATGTCGTAATAGGTGTAGTCGGTCACCTTGGAGGTCTGCTTGGTCTTGGTGTCGTACACGAAGAGGTTCATCGTGCGGTCGCGGTCGCTGCAGAAATACACCTTGTCGCCGACCCACATGGGGAAGATGTCTTGGGCATCGTTGCGGGTGATGTTCTCGATCTTCTTCGTCTTGAAGTCGTAGATCCACACGTCGTCGGCCATGCCGCCCTTGTAGTATTTCCAGGTACGGAACTCACGCATCACGCGGTTGTAGGCGATCTTCTTTCCGTCGGGGGAATAGGAGATCCAGCCGCCTTCAGGCAATGGGAGTTGCTCGGCGATGCCGCCTTCGATGTTGGCTAGGAAGAGCTGGCCCACGAAATCGTCCCAGCTTTGCTTGCGGGAACGGAATACGATGTTTTCGTTGTCTCTCCAGGTCATCACGATGTTGTTCGGTCCCATGCGGTCGCTCACGTCGTCGCGGCCTAGGGTAGCCGTGTAAGTGAGTCGGGTGGGGGTGCCGCACTCGGGATAGGGCATTACATAGACTTCGGTATTGCCGTCGTACTGGCCGGTGAAAGCCAGGTGCTTGCCATCGGGAGCGAAGCGGGCGAACATCTCGTACCCGTCGACGTCGTTGGTGAGTTTGTGGGCGATGCCGCCTTTGACATCCACCTTGTACAGGTCGCCGCCGTGGGAAAACACCACGTCGTTGCCATGGATGGTGGGGAAGCGGAGCATTTTGGCTTCATGCTGGGCGTTGGCCAGCAATGCCAATCCTAAAAGTAGTAAAAGTGTGATGAGTTTTTTCATAATTATATTGTATTGAGTTGGATTTCCACTGGAACGGCCTCGACCTCCTCACCGAGATAGACCAGGTAGGCTTCGATGGGTTTCGAAACCATCTTCTGCAGGACGGCGCCGTAACGCTGTAACTGCGCATGATGGGCTGGAGCGGGCTTTCCTGTCTTGTAATCAAGCAGATAGATCTTGTCGGGTAGCTCGGCATAACGGTCGGGCCGCAGGATTCCGTAAGGATGGGAGAGGATCTCGCACTCGTTCTTGACACGGGCCTCCGGCAGGAAGGCCCGTTCGATGACTGGATGGTGCATCATCTTGAGGAAGAGGTCCTTGAGCTGTTGGGCGCGTGATGCGTCGATGACGCCGGCGTCGAGATGGGGACGCAGGGCGCGGTCCATGTCGGCCTCATGTTCGATCTCAGAGAGCACCTGGTGGACGAAGTCTCCCCATTCCTGGGGTTTCATCCGGTCTTCCCTCGAGATCCAGAACATGCTGGGATCGGGGTCAATCGATATCTTGTCGAACCATTCGCTGGAACGGGATTCATGATAGGTGTTCGGGAGGGGTGGCGTGTCTTCCCGGTCCTTCACTTTCGGGGTGGAGGGGTCGCCCAGGCGGTAGACGATCCGGTCGGTGTCCTTCGTCACCCATTGTTCCTGATGCTGGTTGAGAAAGTCGTTCAGCGGGTGCCTCCCGTCGTCTTTCCCTTGATAGGAGAGGATGTACAGGCGTTGGATGGCACGGGTGAACGCCACATAGAAGAGGTTCAGGTTGTCGAGGCGGATGCGCCGTTGCTCCTGCTCGTAAACCGCCTGCACGCTTGGGTTCCATTGGGCACGTTTGTCACTGAGATTGAACTGTATCTTGCCGATGTGGGGAAGGGGTTCGAATCCCAACTGCTCCGGAGCGATCCAAAGGGTGGTGCCCCGACTGTTGCCGAGGTCGTCGTTGGCGTAGGGGTAGATGACGACGGGGAACTCCAGCCCCTTGGACTTATGAATCGTCATGATGGTGACGGCGTCGGTGTCGCTGGTGACCACCGTCAGCTTGGAACGTTTCTTCTCCCAGTAGTCGAGGAAGGCGGCGATGCTGTTCTGGTCGGCCGACTGCCAGTCGAAGACGGTATCGAAGAGGAAGTTGAGGTAGGTGTCGCCCACGGTGTTGAAACCGTAGCGGCGGGCCAAGGCCGCGCATAGGTCGTAAAGACTGTAGGCGTTGGCCAGCAGCGACTGGAGGGCGCCCTCGGGCAGTCCCATCTCGGCTTCGATGGGCTGCTCACCGTGGGCGATGGCCTGTACATGGTCGAAGAAGCCGTCGACGGTTCCCGTGAATCCCTCTTGATGGCAGGCGTGCCAGTAGTGGAGCACGGCGGCGATGGCAACGGGGTTGTCGGGATGGAGGAGGTAGTCCAGCGTCTGGAGGATCAGCTGTACCTTGTCCGACGATTGGAGTTGTATGGAGTCGTTGGAGATCACCTCGATGCCTTGCTCGGTCAGGTAGTTGGCGATCAGGGTCCCGTGTTTGTTTTCCCGTACCAGCACGGTGATGTCCTTTTTCCGGAAACCGTTCCCCAGCACCTCTTCGATGAGTTCCTTGACGCGGGCGGGAAGGGTTTCCTGGTCGATGGCCTGTCTGTTGAAACACTCTACCTGCACCATGCCGGGCTCGGTTTTCATGCCTTGCTGTTCGATGGAGACCTCCTTGCCGGTGGCAGGGTCGTTGTCGATATAGACCTTGCGGGCGTCTTCGTCCAGGTAGGGGGCATTCGCACTGAAGGCAAAGAAGGCGTTGTTGAAGTCCACGATGTTTCGGAAGGAGCGGAAGTTGCGTTTCAACTCGTTGAAATCGAAATAGTTGATCAAATTACGCTCAAAATCGTCAAAGGCGGGGCTGTTCTCGGGTTTGTTGTAGATCTTGGGCAGGCTCACGATCTGTCCCACCTCGCCGTTGCGCCAACGGTAGATGGATTGCTTGCCATCGCCCACCACCATGTTGAAGTGCCGGTCGGCCAGGTTGTTGTCCAGCAGGGGGATGAGGTTTTGCCATTGCAGGAGGGAGGTGTCCTGGAACTCATCGATGAAAAGGTGTTTGATCTGTTCCCCGATACGTTCGTAGATGAAGGGGACGGAGAAGTCGCCCATGATCTCGTTGATGCGTTTGTTGAACTCGGAGATGTGGACCAGCTGCTCCTCGCCGATGTAGGCGTCCATCTCGGCGTGGATGACCGATCTCAGGACGTACAGGCTGAGCATGGTGGCCTGTTCCCGGTAGAAAAGATAGGCGCCGTAGTGGGCGAGGTAGTATTTCAGGAAAGAGAGGAACGTGCGCTCAAAAGCCTGTTGGAGCTGGTCGAAGTCGTTCCGTTGGGCAGGCAGTTCCTTGGCACACCAGCCCTCGGGATTCTCGAGGAGTTTCAGCATATTGGCCCCCGGAGGGTCGAAGGTCTTGGCTTGGACCTTGTTTCGCAGGCTGAGGCAGGGGCTTTTGCTTTTGTAGCTGAAGTCGTCGGGACGGAGCCCATAGTCGCGACAGAAGGCGTCAAAGCCGACCAGGAAGGCGGCACATTGCTTCTCAAAAGGTTCGGTGCGCGTTTTCAGGAACTTCACGGTCTCGTCGTACTGCGCGCGGTCGGTGAACTGGTTCCACTCGTTTCGCTGGTAGGCGTCCTCCTTGAAGAGGACGTTGACGAACGCATGGATGTTTTGGCTGATCTTGGGGCTCTTCTCCTCCTCCAGCTTCAAGCCGCTGAAGTCTTCCAGAATCCGGGTCAGGAAGGGGTTGTCTGGACCGATCTGCGCGCCGATGCGTTCGGTGATCGCGTCGGCCACCTCCACCTCGTCGATGCTGACGATGAACTGGTTAGGCAGTCGCAGCTCCTGGGCGAAAGGCCGGGCAAGCCGTTGCACGAAGGTGTCGATGGTGCACACAAAGAAATGGCTGTAGTCGTGGAGGATGTGTTGAAACAGCAGCTGGGCGTGACGCTTCAGCGTGGGCCGATCCAGCTGTAGGCACTGGAGCAAGTCCGCCTCCATGGGTTGTGGCGGCTGTTCGGGATGGCTGTGGATGAGGCCGTTGAGTTGGTCGACGATCTTGGCTTTCATCTCGTTGGCAGCCATGTTGGTGAACGTGATGGCGAGGATGTGGCGGTAGTTCAGGGTCGCCGCCTCGCTGGCAAGACAGAGGCTCAGGTACTCCTTGATGATGGTGTACGTTTTGCCCGCTCCGGCGGAGGCTTGGTATACCTTGAAGGGTTTATTGGGCTGGCTCATCTTGTTCGGGTTGTTGGGTGGAGGCAGGATCCGGCGGGCCTAGGGTTTCCGTGCGGTTAGACAAGGGCCGGTTGGAGAGGGGCGTGCTCTTGCGTTTCTTGAACAGATCCTTGAACTGGTCGAAGCTTCTTCCGTAGGAGAGGCCGATGCCTTGGGTATAGGGGGCCATCTTATAATAGGAATACTGGTAGTAGTAGGTGTTGTAGTTGGAGCGGTTGAACACCTGGGCGCTCAGCCTCCCGTCCTTGGTGAGTTTTATGTCGACATTGACGTCGCCGATGATGTTGGTGGAGCTGCTGGCGTAGCTGTTGGTGGGGATGGTGACGCCGAAGTTGGTCTCGATGGTCACCCGATCGTCGAAGAGCTGCTTCTTCAGGGCGATGGTCATTTCCTCGTTGCTGTATTCGTCGCCCGGCCGGTAGTTGAAGTTGATGTCGAGATCGTTGGTCAGCTGGGAGAGGAAGTCGTTGATCTGGCCGGTGAAGAAGCCGTAGTAGTTGCTGCTGCCCGAGTAGTTGAACGAGTTCATGACCATCAGGTAGATCGACTGCATGAGCACCTCTGCCTGGTTGGTGGTGTCGATGACCGAGAAGATGGCCTGCTGAAGCTCGTCGGAGGCGCCTGGGAAGCGGAATCCGAAGGTGATGTCGGGGTTCATCAACCGGTTCTTGAGGTGGACGAGGCATTCTGCCTTGAGGGTGTTGTTGCTGGAATTGAGCGAGTCGCCGAGGCCCAGGGTGCTGAGCGACGTCTTGGTCTGGTAGACGCCGGTGACGTCGATGGTGCCGTTGACGGGATCGCCGGTCCAGGAGATGCGGCTGCCTTCTTCTAGGATGAAGTTGCGCCGGAGCAGGTCTTCGATGTTCAGCGAGAGGCTTCCGTTCTTGATCACATAGTCGCCGATCAGCGACAGGACGTTCGACTCCATGCCCAACTTGATGTTTCCGTTGCCTTTGGCCTCCAAGGTGCCCAGGTTGTTGGGCAGGGAGATCCTGATTTGGGCGTTGTCGTTCACGTCGAGGTCGATCCCGAGGTGGAGGTTGCCCTTCTGCTTGGATGGGGCCTTTTCCGTCGCTTCCTCCGCTTCCTCAATGGGATTGTTCTTGTTGACAAAGGTGATGAACTCATGCTTGCTCACACTGTTTTTCCCGCCCAACGGGATGGTCATTACGGTGCCTTTCCTGGTGAGGGCGTTGATGTCCAGCCTCAAGTCGTTGACCGGCCCGTTCACCTCTACCATGCCGCTGGCGATGGCGTTGCCGAAAAACTTGGGACTGAGGTCGGCGGTGGTCGCCATGGCCAGGAAGTTGTCGGGGAACATTTTGAAATTCAACCGCATGTTTTTCAGGTGGTCGTGCGAGATACTGCCAAATACCAAGGCGGAGTTGCCGAGGGTATCGGTCAGCATCATGTCCGATAGGCTGATGAGGCGGTCGGTGAGCTCGATGGTGGGGCTGAAGGTGTAGAAGGTGTTCAGGAAGTTGATCTTGCAGCCTCCGTCAAACACCCGGATGGCTCCCTGCAGTTCGGGTTGTCGGGTGGATCCCGTGATGGTGAGGTCGCCCTTGCAATAGCCTTGGATGCGCTCGGCCACACCCCTCACGAAGGGGGAGATCATGCTGAGGCTCAGGCTGTCCACATTGAGGCTGAAGTCCAGGTTGTCGTCTTTCTTTTTGGTGTAGTAGCCTCCAGTGAGTGACAAGGCTTTCCGGTCTTGGTTGCGCAACCCGACGTCAAGCAGGATGGCGTCCTGAAGGTGGTCCCAGTGGCTGTGGATCTCGGCATCGCCGTAGGTCTCCCCGTTGAATCCCAGCTGCCGGATTTCCATGTCCGCGATGAGCGAAAGGTCGTTTTTCATGTCGCTGACTGTGGCGTTGCCGTAGACCATCCCGTCCAGGTCGAATCCCATGCCCCGGAAGATGAAGTCGAGGGTGGAGAGGTCGAATTGGTCGAAGCTGAGGGCCAGGGTGTCTTCGGCCGTGTTGGGCATCATCCCGTTGAGGCTCATCCGCTGTTCATTGCAGCTGAGTTGGATGTCCTTGAACCGTACCTTGCCGTCTTCGAAATCGACGTAGCCGTCTTTCCGGAGGTGCCACATCGAGTCGTTGACGAGGATGTCGGCTTGGTGGATGGTGAAGGCTCCGCCCTCGAGGTCGGGGAAGAAGTAGGTGGAGACGAAGGCCTTGTTGTGGTCCTCAACCTCCTTGTCGTCCCAGCTCAGGTCGGTGCGGATGCTGTCGTTGAAAAGGGTGTTGGTGATGGTGAAACGGTCGATGGCGATCATCGTGGAGTCGAACTCGGTGCTGTCTCTCAGAATGATCTGGTCGAGGTTGAGTCGGGTGATCAGCTGTCTTGGCGTGCTGGCGCTCTTGCATTCTATGTTGTTGATCCTGAAGTTGTTAAACCGGATGGATTTGGAACGCAGGGTGAGGTTCAACAAGCGTGAGCGCGAGGTGAAGGTGCCGTTCAGGGTGGTGTTCTTTGCGATGCTCAGGTCGGGCACGAACAGTTGGGTAAGGGGCTTCGGATCCTTGACGATGAGGTTGACGATGAAGTCTTGGTCGGACGACTTCCCGCTTTTCTCGAAAGCTTCGAGATCCTCGGTCCATTGCGGGATCTCGGCGTACGAGGCGATGGTCTGTTTGAAGGCGGTGACCAGGGTGGGGAAGTCCATCTTGCCTGCCATCTCAAACTCGAGGAAGTCGCAGTTGACTTGGATCTTTTTCTGCATCAGGTTGTCGTTGGCGATGGAGGCGTCCAAGGCATCCATGTCCAGCGTGCCCTTGCTGTTTTCGAAGGTCATGTTCCTGATGGCGAGCAGGCCTTCCGCCTTGTTGAAGTCGTTGAGATGGATGCCGTCGGCGATGATGGAGGCCCGCAACTTGGCTGCTGGGTCGTCCTTGATGAGGTTCAGTTTGTTCAGGTCCGCCTTGGTGATGTCGGCCTGGAAGGTGCCGCCGATGGCCTTGGGGTCGGTAAAGTCGAGCCGGCCCTTGAAGTCGAGTGCAAGCTCGTCGTCATCGATGCCGATCTCGCCATTGAAGACACTCCCGTTCAGTTTTCCGTTCATGGAGATCTGGTTGAGCGTGTTGTCCAGCAGTTCGGCGTTGTAGATGTCGCCGTCGATGTCGAGTTCAAGACCGCCGTTTTTGCGTTGCTTTCCGGTGACGTGGGCCGATACGTCGGTGTTGCCGAGGAGTTTGGGGTTGTGGACCAAGGCGCCGATGTTCAGCTCTTCGCCGTCGATGGTGCTCTCGAACACGTTGTGGCCCGACTCGTCGACCTTTTTCTTGACCGAGGCACTGACGGCGCCCACCTCCGAGGTGGCCAGCAGTCGGGTTTGGAAGTTGCGGTAGGAGCCTTCGAAGTGACCGCGGATGGTTCCCTTTTCCATGGGTGCGATGATCTCGGGCAAGGGGATGGTGCCGGTCTTGCCCGGGATGTGGAAGGCCGACAGGTCGTCCAGGGAATAGTGCATCCGTTCGATGGTCAGTTCGTGCTTCCCATCGAAAAAGTCGAGCGGGTGCATGGCGAGGTTGCCCTCGAAATGGGTCTCCTTGCCGAAATCGAATTGCATCTCGTTGACTTCGAAATGCTCGATGGGTCCTTGGAACAGGCCTTCGAACCGGAGGGTGTCGGGCATTTGGTACAGGACCTTGGTAAAGGGGCCCAGGTCGCTAAGTAGGATCTGGGTAGGTCGGATCCGGGTGTCGAAGGTGACGGAGTCCACGAAGGTGCCGAAAGCGTGATAGCCGGGATACAGCATGTGCAGGTCGAGGTCGAGTTGGCTGTTGGGCGTCTCCAGTTGGAGGCCGTCCAGCAGGATGCCGTGAGAGGAGACGTTGACCTGTGAGGCAAGTCGCTTGAGCTCAAAGCCACTCTGCTCTTTGGCGGACAGATGGTGGATCTTGCCGGTGATGGAGTCGCCCTTGACGAGGAGGCCCTCCAGGTCGAGGTTGATGTCCTTGACGTCGATATGGGCATAGTCCATGAGTTGCTGCTCGCCCTTGGCTGGGTTGTCTTTGTTTTGGTTCCAGAACTGGAAGTCGAGGCCGTTGACGAGGATCCGGTCGATCCGGATGGGGGGCGTGCCACCGGTCTTTTCCTTGTCTGAAGCGAAGGCGTCGATCAGGAACTGGAGGTTCATCTTGTCTTCCCCCTCGTAGGTGACGAGTTGGGCCGAGGCTTGGTTCAGCTCGATGCGTTCGAGATGGATGTCGCCGTGGATGAGCTCCTCCATATAGGGATGGATCTTTAGGTTCTTGACATTTAGCAAGTCGTTGTTTTTCAAGTCTTTGATGACGACATCGTCGAAATTGACGGTAAAGTTCGGGGAGATGTTGAGGCTGCCGATCTGTACCTCGGTGCCGGTTTTGGAAGAGAGATAACCTCCCGCAATACGAATGGCAAACTTCTGTATGATAGGATCTTGGATGGCAATAAAGAGGCTCATGATGACCGAAAGGAACACCATTATGATCACAAGGATACTATGGATAATCTTTTTTTTAATAATTTTGAGCCTCCAAATCTCAGTTCATGAACGAATATATCCTAGGCATCGAGTCTTCTTGCGACGACACTTCCGCTGCGGTTCTCCAAGGCACCTGTGTGCTTTCCAACGTCATTGCCGGACAGAAGGTGCACGAGCAATACGGAGGCGTCGTCCCCGAGTTGGCCTCGCGCGCGCATCAGCAGAACATCATCCCCGTCATCGACACGGCCTTAAAGAATGCAAATATAGACAAAAAACAATTATCCGCAATCGCTTTTACCCGTGGACCTGGACTTTTAGGTTCATTGTTGGTCGGCACTTCGTTCGCAAAGGCGTTTGCGCAGACGCTTGACATCCCGATGGTGGAGATCGACCACATGAATGCCCACATCCTGGTGCATTTTGCCACCGACGCCACCCATACCGAGGTGCCCGACTTTCCCTTCCTTTGCCTGACGGTTTCGGGCGGGCATACGCAGATCGTGGTGGTGAAGGACTATTTCGACATGGAGGTGATCGGCAAGACCATCGACGACGCGGCTGGCGAGGCTTTCGACAAGACGGCCAAGATCCTGGGGCTTCCTTACCCGGGCGGTCCGGTCATCGACAAGCTGGCCAAGTTGGGCGACCCGGAAGCATTCCAATTTGCCAAGCCGAGCATCCCAGGGTTGGATTATAGCTTCAGTGGATTGAAAACCAGTATCTTATATACCGTTCGTGATCAGCTGAAACTGAATCCGAATTTCATCGAGGAGAACAAAGAGAACCTCTGCGCCTCGGTGCAAAAAACAATCATCGACATCCTGATGAACAAGTTGGTGAAAGCCAGCAAACAAACGGGTATCAAGACGGTGGCCATCGCCGGCGGGGTCAGCGCCAACAGCGGCTTGCATGACGCCATGCTGGCCATGGGGGAGAAATACCACTGGAAGGTGTTCATTCCCCGGTTGAGCTATTCCACCGACAATGCCGCCATGGTGGCAGTCGCCGGTTATTTCAAGTATCTCCGCGGGGAGTTTGCCACCCAGGATTTGACGCCATACGCCCGGCAGAGCCTGAACGAGCGTTGAGAAGATAAAGCCTTCCGCACATCGGAGCGCGTCCGTGGAGCGGTTAATCGATTCCACGCAAGTCCTTGTAGAGTTGGACGGCGTATAGGTCGGTCATGTTGGAGATGAAGTCGATCACCGATTGGATCTTGTAATACATGCCTTCCTTGATAGGCGTGAACTGTTCCGGCATCAGGCTCAGCAGTTTCTTGTTGTAGGTCTTGTCGGGTTCCAGCACGGCTGCGACAAACGCTTCCATCAAGGTTCCGATGACATTGAACCCGGTCAGCTCGATCTTGACGACGGACGGATGCCGGTAGATGTCTTTCACGGATTGCTTGCGGCATTGTTTCAAGGCTTGCTCCTCATGCTCGGGGAGGTAGGCAATCAGGCTGTCTTTGAAGGTCCCCTCCATGATTTCGTCGTAATGCGCCACAAAGATGTCGCTGGCCAGGTTGACGAGCTTGTTGATCAAGGTGGCCCTCAGGAAGGCCATCCGCTCGTTGGGGTCGCTCACTTCACGATAGACGTCCTCTTTGTGCTTGAACACTCCGGCGTCTTTGACGGGGTCGAAGAACGACATGAAGGCTTGCTCGATGGCCTCGGTGCTGATGATGCCCCGCTTGTGGGCGTCTTCCATGTCGAGGATGAGGTAGCAGATGTCGTCGGAGGCTTCCATCATATAGGAAAGGGGATGCCGTGCGTAGACGTTGTGCTCGCTGTCGATGGTTGGAATGTCGCATTCACGCATGGTCGCTTCAAATACCTCGAGATCGGAATAAAACACATTGTATTTTTTCCGGTTTCCATTGTTGTAGGAAGGGTAGGGGTATTTGATCAAGGCACCCAACGTGGCGGCCGTCAGCGACAATCCCCCGGGGCGCCGTCCCTTGAACTGGCAGGTCAGCAGGTGGAAGGCGTTGGCGTTGCCTTCGAAGGCGATCAGGTCGCTCCACTGTTCGGGCAGCATGGAAGCCTGCAGTTCCTTGCCTTTCCCGTCCTTGAAGAAGCTGCTGATGGTGTCTTCGCCAGAATGGCCGAAGGGTGGGTTCCCGAGGTCGTGGGCGAGGCATACCGTGGACACGATGGTCTCGATGTCGGATTGACGGTCTTTCAGCTCAGGATGTTTGCCAAGAAGCTTCTGGACGGTGCGACAGGCGATGGAGCGACCGACGCTGGCCACTTCCAAGCTGTGTGTCAATCGGTTGTGGACCATTTGGGCGCCAGGCAGGGGGAACACCTGGGTCTTGTTCTGCAGTCTCCGGAAAGCGCTGGAGAAGATGATGCGGTCGTAGTCGCGTTGAAAGGAGCTGCGGATGTCGGCACTCTTGTGCGGCGAGGCGTAGCGATGCGTGGAAAGAAGGTCGTTCCAGTTCATGGTGGATTGGTTTTCTCATGCAAAAGTAGTATTTTTGCCGCATATTTGGTCGAAAATGAAAAGAATCGGTCTCTTGTTAACGGCGTGGATGCTATGTGGATGGTTGTTGGGCCAGTCGCCCGACACCTACATGGTTTCGGATTTCTCTGCGGAGCATTTCGACCGGATGCTCGACCTCTGTGGGGAGGCCGGGCTTGAGGGCTTGCTGCAACGTACGCCTTTCTCCTCTTACGGCCATTATCAGTGGAATCCCGACTTTGCCCCAGAAGGAGACAAGTCGGTGGCACGGATGGTGGCGCAGGCGTCAAACCGGGGCGTACAGCTGGGGATCTTCGCACAGCAAGAGGCCATCAGCCTGAACGACGCCTATTTCTCACCCAGGTATTATGCCCAGTTGAAACGCTCGGCGAAGGTGGACTTGTACCATGGCATCGATGCCGAACAGGGGGCGTTTGCCCTCTATCCGAATGCGGTGTTCAGCCAACCCTCCACCCTCAACCTGCTCTGGGTGGAGGGCGAAATGATCGCCTATGGCACCATGGAACCGGCCCAGGAGTCGGTGATCCTCTATCGTTGTGCCCGAGGGGCGTATGGGACGGCCGCTTCCGAACACGGGGCACACGCCGAGGCGTACAAGCTTTGGGACGCTCCGGGACGTTTCGTCGCTCCGGACGGTGCCTTGTGCGACTCGGTCCGGTGGCATCTTGCTCAGCGGATTGCAGCGGCAGGATTGCGTTTTGTGCGTTATGCCGATGCATCGGGCATGAACAAGGTGGACGGCGCGGTGCGGGTAAGGCAGGTGGAGGCTTGGGAACAAGAGGCCAGGAAAGCCCTGGGACAAGCGGGCCTTGCGAGCCATGCGATGTCGTTGGGCTGGTTCAACATCCATCCTTCGGAGGGTCGGCAGCCGGTCACCACCTTGGAAGAACTGGAATGGTTCCTTGCCAAGGCAGCCGCTTTCGATGCCGGCTATGGACTGGTGATCGACCAAGCGACGGTTCAACGGCATGGGCTACTCGACCGGATGATGGTCTTGGTGAAGGCCTGGAACACAGTGCGTGACGCGGGCATCCTGACCGAGCAACAGAAAGAGGACCTGAAGGATCCATACGCCGACTGGCATCTCGAACCCTACGGCGACGACAGCTTCCTATTGTATCCTGTCCGGATCTCTCGCCGGTACCGTTGTGCCGTAGCCAAGGGCCCGATTCGTGAGACTTGGCAGTGGAAGTCGTCGGAGAAGAGCAGCCTGGCCTTGTCCATCGAGGTGCAGGGCAAAGGCGAGATCCGGCAGCCCAGCATCGTCATCGGAGCCGATACCCTGCGTTTCCCTTGTACCGTGAAAGCGGGGCAGCAGTTGTTTTGTGGTTATAATGGGACGGTGCGTATTACCGACGGGGACTTCAACACGTTGAAAGAGATGGCCGTGGAGGGGCTTCCCGTGCTGCCGGCAGGCGAGACGGAAGTGACCTTTACCTGTGAGGCGCGGGGTGCCGACAAGCTGCCTGAAGTGCGTGTCCGTTACCAGACCCGAGAGACCCCCTTGCCACTTATGGTTCCCGTGAAAAGGGAGCCCGAGGATCCGATGGACTGAGAGGGTCCTTCCCTCGGGGGAGGATCGATCGCAAAAATCCCTAAAAATAGGTAGTACAACGAGGGAACAAGTGTCGTATCTTTGCCAATTAAAACGAAAAGTATGAAAATGTCATTGGAGCAACTTGAGATTGGCCAACCTGCGAGAATCAAAGGCGTTGGCGGCGAGGGCTCCCGTCGCCAGCATTTTCTCGACATGGGCTTGATTCCCGATGCCATCATCAAGATCGTGAAGTATGCGCCTTTGGGCGACCCTATGGAAGTGCTGATCCACGGCTATTCGTTGACGCTGCGTAAAGCGGATGCCGCCCTGATTGCCGTGGAACCCTGCGATGAGAAGGAAATCGTGGACAACCCATCTGGCGAATTTGATACTAATAGATTGTATATCAGCGCTTTGCATGATCATAACGCCCACCCGGGATTGGGAGAGGAAGGCATCTATCACGACAAGGAGCATGAGAATCCCTTACCCAAAGGAACGAAGCTGACGTTCGCCTTGGCAGGTCAGCAAAACTGTGGCAAGACGACGCTGTTCAACCAACTCACCGGTGCCAACCAGCATGTGGGTAACTTCCCCGGGGTCACCGTCGATCGGAAGGACGGCGTCATCAAAGGGCATCCGGAGACTTCGGTCACCGACCTTCCGGGCATCTATTCGCTCTCGCCCTATACTTCCGAGGAGATCGTCTCAAGGCAGTTCATCATCGATGAGCAACCCAAGGCGATCATCAACATCGTGGATGCCAACAACATCGAGCGTAACCTTTACCTGACCATGCAGCTGATGGAGCTGGGGATGCCTATGGTATTGGCACTCAACATGATGGATGAGGTTCGTAACAATGGAGGCACCATCCTGGTCAACGAGATGGAGAAGATCCTGGGACTGCCGGTGGTGCCCATCGCGGCTTCCAAGAACGAAGGCGTGTCTGAATTGGTGGACCATGCCATCCATGTGGCGAAATACCAGGAAGTACCTGTGCGTCAGGACTTTTGTGATAAAGATGACCATGGAGGTGCCGTACACCGTTGTCTCCATAGCATCATGCACCTGATCGAGGATCATGCCCAGCGTGCCGGCATCCCCCTGCGTTTTGCCGCCTCCAAGCTGGTGGAAGGCGACGAGGTGGTGATGAAGGCCTTGGCACTCTCGCAGAACGAGAAGGAGACCCTGGAACACCTCATCGTCCAGATGGAGGAGGAACGTGGCCTGGACCGTGCCGCGGCCATGGCCGAGATGCGTTTTGCCTTCATCAAACGTCTCTGCAGCCGCACCGTGGTGAAGCCCAAGGAGAGCAAGGAATACCAGCGCAGCCGCCGCATCGACCGTATCCTGACGGGTAAATGGACGGCCATCCCGATTTTCATCCTCGTGATGGTGGGGGTCATCTACCTCTCCATTGACGCCTTGGGTGCTCCGCTCCAGGACTGGCTCGACCAAGGCATCTCGTGGTTAGCCGAACGTTGTGGTGGGGCGCTCGCCCGTTGGAACGTCAACCCCGCCGTGCAGTCGCTTGTGGTGGACGGTATCTTCGGCGGCGTGGGCAGCGTGCTGAGTTTTGTGCCGATCATCATCTTGTTGTTCTTCTTCCTCAGCTTGTTGGAAGACAGTGGCTACATGGCCCGCGTGGCCTTTGTGAGCGACAGCTTCCTCCGTAAGCTGGGACTGACGGGACATAGCATCGTCCCGATGCTCATCGGGTTCGGATGCACGGTCCCCGCAGTGATGGCCACGCGTACGCTTCATTCCACCCACGACCGCTGGCGTACCATCCTGCTGACGCCGTTCATGAGCTGCTCGGCCAAGATCCCGATCTACGGGTTCTTCACCAGCATGTTCTTTCCCGGTCATGGGGGTCTGGTGCTGATTTGCCTGTATCTGTTGGGAATCGCAGTGGGGGTCTTGACGGCCCTTGTCACGAAATGGATGGGCGGGAACCGCGATGTGGCGCCTTTTGTGATGGAGCTACCCAACTACCGGCTTCCGAGTGCCAAGAACGTGGCGCACCTGCTTTGGGATAAGACCAAGGACTTCGTACAACGGGCGTTCACGGTGATCTTCCTGGCGACGCTGGTGATCTGGTTCCTCCAGACTTTCGACTTCCATTTCCAGATGGTGGAAAACGGCGAAGGTAGCATGTTGGCTTCCGTAGCCGGCTGGATCGCCCCGGTGTTCCGGCCTCTGGGCTTGGGCAGCTGGCAGGTGGTCACTGCCTTGATCAGTGGCTTCATGGCCAAGGAGAGTGTGGTTGCCACCCTGGAGGTGTTGAACGCCATGCCGCTCTTCACCATGGTCTCCAGCATCTCGATGTTGGTGTTCTGCCTGCTCTATACGCCTTGTGTGGCTGCCGTGGCTTCCATCCGTCGTGAATTGGGGGGCAAGTGGGTCTTGTTTGTGGTGTTGTTCCAGTGCCTGGTGGCCTGGGTCTGTGCCTGGTTCGCTTATCTCATCGCCAACGCAGTTATCGGATGAATCTAGCTACGGTCATCGTGTTGTTGGTGGTGCTGGCCTTTGTGGTGCTGGCGGTGGTCGCTTTGCGTAAAGGCAAAAACAAGTGTTCTTGCTGTAAGGCGGATTGCCCGCTGAGAAACACGCCAAAGGCGCGCCGCTGTTCCAAGTAGTTAAGCTTAGCGAAGCACCTCCAACGGCACTACGCAACTCCCTTCGGTCCGTTGCTGAGGTGCCTTTTGGAGGTGCTTCGCACGCTTAAGGGGCTGCCGCCCCAGGTTTTCATGTATCATTCTAAGCTTAACGGGGTGTCCTAATATTACGCTTAGCGGGGTATCCCAACGGCACTGCGTAGCTCCCTTCGGTCTGCTACGAATGTGCCTCGTGGGATACCCCGCACGCTTAGAAAGTTGCTGCAAAGCAACCTAAGAAGGATTATTTCGGTGCGTTCTTAAGGATATCGCAGAGGAAGTCCCAGAACATTTGTACGGTCTTGATCTCCAGACGCTCGTCGGGGGAGTGTACGCCGCGGAGGGTGGGTCCGAAGCTGATCATATCCATGCCCTTGATCTTGTCGCCGATGAGGCCGCATTCGAGGCCGGCGTGGATGGCACGCACCTTCGGGTCTTTGCCGAAGCGTTTCTTATAGACTTTCACGGCGATGTCGCAGATCTTCGACTTGGGGTTGGGGGTCCAGCCGGGATAGCCATCGGTGTGTTCCACGTCGGCGCCGGCGAGGTTGAAGACGGTCTCCACCATGTTGGCCACGTTCACTTTGGCCGAGTCGATGGAGCTGCGCTGTGAGGTCTGGATGAAGAAGTAGCCTTCTCTCTTCTTGCAGGAGGCCAGGTTGGTGGAGGTCTCCACGAAGTTCGGGATGGTCTGCGACCACTCGATGACGCCGTGCGGGCAGGCGTAGAGGGCGTTGAGCAACTCAAACTGCGACATCTCGTCGATGACGACGTCGGGCTGGATCTCAGCCTTCTCGGCGACCAAGGTGATGCCGGGATCGGCCACCTGGTATTCGTTCTTGAAGTTGGCTTCCATCTCCTTGCAGTACTTCACGAATTCTTCGCAGCACTCGTTGGGCAGGTAGCCCACGGCCGTGGCTTCACGGGCGATGGCGTTGCGGAGGTTGCCGCCTTGGAAGTCGTAGAGTGCGAAGTCGTACCGGCTGGTAGCATCAAACAGGATGCGGGTCAGCAGCTTGTTGGCGTTGGCCAGGTTCTTGTTGATGTCGTCGCCGCTGTGGCCGCCTTTAAGGCCTTTCACGGTGACGCGGTAGGCGGTGGCTTCTTCCGGAGCGGGTTCCAGGTCGTACCACATCTTCACGATGGTGTCCATGCCGCCGGCGCAGCCGATGAAGATCTCGCCTTCGTCCTCGGAGTCGAGGTTGAGCAGGATGCGGCTCTTCATGTGTTTGGGGTCGAGGGCCATGGCGCCGGTGAGGCCGGTCTCCTCGTCGACGGTGAAGATGCACTCCAGTGGACCGTGTTTCACCTTCGGGTCGGTGATGACAGCCAGGGCGGCGGCGACGCCGATGCCGTCGTCGGCGCCGAGGGTGGTGCCGTTGGCGTGGACCCACTCGCCTTTGATGACCGCTTCGATCGGGTCTTTCTCAAAGTCGTGGACCTTGTCGCCGTTCTTTTCACACACCATGTCCATGTGGGCCTGGAGGGCGATCATCTTGCGGTCTTCCATGCCTTTGGTGGCGGGCACGGTCATGATGATGTTACCGCATTTTTCCTTGGTATATTTGATCTTGTGGTCTTTGGCCCATTGCTCAAGGTATTTGACCATCTGGGCTTCTTTCTTGGAAGGACGTGGCACGTTGAGGATGCCTTGGAATTCTTTCCATACGCCAGCAGGGGCGAGTTTCAGGATGGAATCGTTCATATTTGTGGATTTAGAGATTTAAAGATTCAACGATTTAAAGATTTAAAGATTTAAAGATTTCATCATACGGATCGTGGCTTCGGGATCTTCTGACTTGAACACCGCATTCCCGGCCACGAGGATGTCGGCGCCGGCCTCGAAGAGGGCGGCGGCGTTCTGGGTGTTCACCCCACCATCCACTTCGATCATGGTGTCAAGGCCTTGTTCATTGATCATGGCGCGGAGCTTGCGGATTTTCTCGAAAGTGCGTTCGATGAACTTTTGTCCGCCGAAGCCTGGGTTGACGCTCATCAACAGCACCAGGTCGAGGTCGCCGAGGATGTCTTCCAATACGGACACGGGGGTGTGCGGATTGAGCACCACGCCGGCCTTCACGCCGAGGGCCTTCAGCTGCTGCACCGCGCGGTGGATGTGGGTGCAAGCCTCGTAGTGGAAGGTGATGATGTCGGCGCCTGCCTTCACGAAAGCCTCGAAATACTTTTCTGGCTCTACGATCATCAGGTGGACGTCCAGCGGTTTCTCGGCTTGCTGGCTGATGGCTTGTACCACGGGGATGCCGAACGAGATGTTGGGTACGAAGCGTCCGTCCATCACGTCGCAATGGAACCAGTCGGCTTCGCTGCGGTTGACCATGTCGATATCCTTACCAAGATTCAGAAAATCTGCCGAGAGCAGGGAAGGGGCGATCATTTTCATAGTGGAAAGTTGAAAGTTCTTTACTGAGGCAAAGATAAAAAAAAAGTGCCTCGTGAGAGGCACTTTTTGTGGAAAAATTAACGGAGATTTGTTATCTCACGACCGTTACAGTCTTGATGAAGGTGCCTTGGTTGGCGTGGATCCTGAACAGATAGCAGCCGGCGGCCAGGTCGGTGACGTTGACCCTGGTGGCGTCGGCATTGACGTTGCCAAGGTACAGGAGACGCTGGCCCATGAGGTTGACGACCTCGATGGAGGTGATGTCAGGACCGGCCACGACAACCTCGTCGATGGCGGGCACGGGATAGACGCTGTAGCGATCCTCGTCGATGCCGGCGATGCCAAGCGTGCCTTCCTCGGCCCTCACAGGACAGCCTTCCTTGGTGGAGAGGATGACGCCGTCGAGATCGGCGTTGCCCAAGTTGAGGACGGGGTAGCAGCCGGGCTCGCGTTCGCTGTCGAGGCTGAAGACGAGCTGGACATACTTGCCGTCGACCCAGTTGCCCATGGTGCTGAAGCCTGGCAACTCGATGGATGCAGGCGCGGCGTCGAGGGTGAACTGATAGCCCGCAAGCGCCATGTCGGCGTCGATGAAGAGGGTGCCGTCAACGACCGCGAAGGTGGCCTCCAGGTCGCCGCAGCTGGCTTTATAACCATGGATGAGGCCGTTGATGGCCAAGGCGTCGCTGATGTCGATGATGCCGTCGCCGTTCATGTCGCCCATCTCGAACTCGAAGGGGACGTTGTTGCCGATGATGTGGTTCAGGGTGGTGAGCACGTCGAGGATGTTGACGTCGCCGTCGAGGTTCACGTCGCCCAGGTCGAAGTGTTGGAATTCGCCGCTGACGGTGACGTCGGCGGCGGGCATGACAAACGTCATGCCAGGCAGGGTGATGGCGGTCACGTTCTCCGGGTCGTCGGTGTAGTAGAACAGCGAGACCAGACGGTATTGGGCCTCATGCTCTGCCGTCACGACGACGGTCTGGCCCTCATAGGCGGTGGCTGGCGCTTCGAGGGTGCCGCCCTCGACCTGGACGAGGGTGATGTTGTACTGCATCAACATCTCGAAGTGGGCCGTGTAGTCGCCGTCTTCGGTGACGGTGAGGTGGTAGGTCGTCTCATCGGAGACCATTTCGCCGTCCAAGGTCCAGTTGAGGAAGGCATAGCCCTCGTTGGGGATGGCTTCAAGGGTGATGGACGTTCCGTGGGGATAGGTGCCTTCGCCGGTTACGGTGCCGCCCTCGGTCGGGTCGGCTGAGACGGTGACGGTGTATTCGCTGTGGCTGAACTGGGCGACGTAAGTGCCCGGAGCGGTGACGGTGAAGGTGTAGCTCGGATCGGAGGAGACTTCCTCGCCGTCAAGGGTCCAGTTCAGGAAGGTGTATCCTTCGTTAGCGGAGGCTTCAAGGGTGGCCGAATCGCCATGGGCGTAGGAGCCCGATCCGGTGACGGTGCCGCCTTCGGTGGGATTGGCCAGTGCGGTGATGAGGTGCTGTTTGACGGCGAAGTGGGCGACGTAGTCGCCGGCTTCGGTGACAGTGAAAGTATGGGTGGGGTGGTGGGAGATCAAGGCGCCGTTTTTGGTCCACTTGAGGAAGATGTAGCCCATATTGACCGTGGCGGTGAGGGTGCATTCCTCGAAGTGGTTGTAGGTGCCGTCGCCGGAGAGGGTGCCTCCTTCTTCGGGATTGGCCGAGACGGTGATCTCATAGCTGTTAATCTCGAAGTGTGCAACGAGGGTCCTGGGCCCGCTCACGACAAACGTGAGGGTGTCGGTGGTGGCGACCTCCGTGCCGTCCTCAGTCCAGTTGACGAAGTGGTAGCCCTCATTGGGCGTGGCAATCAAAGTGCATTCCTCGAAGTGGTTGTAGGTGCCGGCTCCACTGATGGTACCGCCTTCCTCGGGATTGGCGCTGGCCTCGATTTCATAGCTGTTGATCTCGAAGTGACCCACAAAGGTGGAGTCTTGCGTCACGGTGAAGCTCAAAGTCTCGGAAGTGGATACTTGAGAGCCATTGACGGTCCAGTTGACGAAGTGGTAACCAGTAGAAGGAGTAGCAGCGAGGGAACAGGTGGTGCCATAGCCATAGGAGCCGACTCCATTAACGTCGCCGCCCTCGGTGGGATTGGCCGAGGCGTCGATCTGGTATTGTTGCAAAGCCAAATCCACGGCCTGCGGGCAGCCCATGGAATAGTAGATGTTGCGATTTGGGCATGTCTTTGCCCCATCATACACCATGCGCAACTCATAGGTGTTGTCGATCGTTCCTTCTGTATCGACAAAGGAACTGCCGGTGGTGAAACCAAGCCACTCGCCGTCACGGAAGAGTACTGTTCCCAATGGGTCGACCACCGGGTTGAATGAAGTGCTTTCTATGTATGCGCGAATCATCCAGGAATAGCCAGGTAAACCAGCATCTGCAAGGTCAGACCAGGTCTCGCCGTCTAAACTTACCCAACGGTTGTTGGGGTAGCCAGTGTCATTGCATGCATCTGCTGGATAAACTGTGCCGTTTTGGTAGAACATGATCCACAAATTTTCGGTGCCATCAATGAGGACAGGATTGTCCAACTCAATTTCCATAAAACCAGAGTCGCCAGTCAAGTTGAAATCTTTCGTGGCAACAGGTGAACCGCCAGGTGTGTCGCCACCAAGGAAGACGTTCAGCGTGGCAGCGCACTCATAGGTGCTGTGCAATGCGACCTTCGACAAGTTCATGCTGCCATATTCTGCAAGTAAGTCTGCCGGGAACATGGTGGCCCAATAGATATTGCCGCCTGCGCCAACGGACGTGGCATACGTGCCGTCATCATAGTAAAGCCATTGTTCGCTGAAGGGATTCTCTTCCGAGCCTGCCGCGTCGGGATAGGTCCAACTGAGGTGGGCTCCCTCGGCGTCAAGGATGCCCGTTGGGTCTATGGTGCCGTCATAATGGTCACAAGACTGGTAGAGCCACTGTTGCGAGACTGTGTTGCTCGGACCTGCAGCATAGACATGGGTTACCATACAATAGTAACTTGTGCTGTCTGTCAGTGCGTCGGTGGGAAGCTGCATAAACGCTTGGTCGGTAGTGCCTGAATAGATGGTGTCGCCGCTCAATTCGGTGAGCGTCACGATGGTTTCCTCGTATTGGCGCTGGCCGTTGCTTCTGCCGTCGTCCCACATCGCCCAGCCAGTGCGTGAGATGTAGAGGTTCGTGGCGGGCGGACAGTTTGTGGAGAAGCTCCAGAGGTCGCTGAATACGCCTTCGGTACAGTCGTCGTTGCGTTCACCTACTTGCCAGTAATAGGTGGTGCCGATGTCGAGAGATTCTGTGATAAGGTACTCTTCACTCAATTCGTGTGTCCATGAGACAAGGGTGTCCATGTTGTCGGGATCGGTGCCTAAGAGCAAGCAGTACTGGATGGCGTAATCGCGGAGTTTCCAGCTAAGCGTTGTGTTGGCCTCGTCGATGTCCGTAGTGCCATTGGTAGGCGTGAGCAAGGTGGCAGGTTCGGGGCATGGCAGTGCTTCAGCGTTGATGGTAACGGTGAATTCATCGCTTGTTGAGGAAGCCGCCAAATAATAGGTGCCGGGAAAAACGAGGCGATGGTCGATGTCACAGGTGTTGTCTCTTAAGCGCCGTTGTTGACCCGCTTTAAAAAGCGTGTTTGCTCGCAGGGTGGATGTGGTGGTCATGGAGAAAGAATTAGTAGCAGCATCGTAGGGTGTGTTATCCCTATAGGTGTATGCAGTAGCTTGGAAACCAGGGTCGTGATAGTACCACTGAATGGAGGAACCCCAATCGCCATTGTTCATTTGAACCATAACGAGGAGGTTGCTGTTGCCATCCCAGGCGAATTCGTTCTGGTTGAAGACGAACTCGTTCCATCCTACCACCTCTTGGAAATCTCCTTGGAAAACAAGCGTCATGGACGAACCTAATGGCGAAGAAGATGGTGCCGTGTTGTCACTTACGTTGGCCATCCAGATGCTGACATCATGGATTAAGTAACCATAGGTGCTCTGGCTGTACCAGCTGATACTGCTCATTGGCGTGGTGTTGGCTCCGGCTTCGAGTAACTCGTTGGCTAGGAAAAGTTGTAGAGACAGACTGTTGTCATAAAGGTAATACATTGGCACACGGCCAGAGGTGTTTGTACCTTCGCCAATCTGGGCCTCAAAAGGCGAAGAAGCAGATAAAGAATTGTTCGCATCGGGGCCACCCTCACCATTAAAGCTTTCCGCATAAAGGGCTACCTTGCCATTGTCACCTTCGGTGACGCTGGCACTCAGCAGGACCTTGTGGTCGAATTCGAGTTTATAGACCACATCGTTGCCTTCGGGGATATTGGCATTGGGCAAGAAGTAGTTGTCGTAAAGCGGAAGGGCGGTGGCGTTTAGGGTTTCGGTGTAGGGGAAGCTGTTCGCCTCTTTGGGCAGTTCCCAAACGTCGCCTTCTGCAGGATCATAGATTTGAGCCGTGATCGGGAAGGCGGTCGAACCTGTGGCATTCCCATAGGGGTAGGAAACGTTCAAGGTGCCCTCCACGATGCTGGGCTGATTGCCCCAGTTGACACCGAGCGTTACGCTTTCATTCTCGCCAAGGGTGAAGGGAAGGGTGAGGTCGCCCAAGTCAATTCCTAGGGCGTCGCTTCCGGTGCCTTGGAGTTCCAAACCGGTGATTTCTGCCTCAACATCGGTGTTGGTAAGGATGAAGGTGTAGGGTCGCATCCACGCACTGGCAGGGCGGTAGCCTAAGTCTAGCGGGTCGGGTAGGGTGGCAAGAATGGGGGTGGGATCGGGAGGAGGGGGTAGATAGGTGAAGGTGGTCTTGGGCAAGAAGTTACGCTGCGTGGCGCTGATGTAATCCAAGCCAGTCGAGCTGTAGCCTTGCACCGAAGCGCCCGACACAGTCTCGCCATAGAAATAGGCGCTCTTCCAGTTGCCCGGAACGATTTGATAAACACCGACAAGCAGGTTGCCACCGTTGTAGGTGTAAGGCGTGTCGAAGTTGATCGTCATCGTAGCACCAGTGCCGTCGAGAGCACCCGTGTACACGATAGAACGGTCTTCACCGTAAAAGTTGTCAATGGTGGTGTTGTCCACTTCATACATGAAGACTTCCCATGTACCAGTCCATACATCCGAAGCGGGAGAAGACAGGTAATAGGTAATGCCACTGATTTCGCCGCCAGCCATTGCACTCAGCTCTGTGGCTGGATACACCATTTCGCACTTTTGGTAGGCATCAGCCCATGTGCCGTATACAGGCACATAGTTGTTGGTGGTAGTAGCGTCATGAACGGTGAGTTCCGCTTCAAGCAACTCGTCACCTTTGGTAAAAACGAAGTCATCAAGGCATAAATAGAGTGCATCATTAGATGTACACTTGATAGCTACATACTTCGTCCCAGAGGGGAACGCTTCGGTGTATATTTCCCAATCATTGCCGGCGATAGCCGTAATCTCTTCACCAAAAGTAAAGTCACTAATGTCATTGGAGTTGGTGGAATATCCTACTTGGAAAGTTTCCGAAAAGCTACCAGCGGAACCAAACTTGTAGTAGAATGAAACATTTAATTCATGGTTGTTAGTACCTGTAAACTCAGGGGAAATCAAATACTGGGGCGGCGAGATTGTCCAATGGAAGGTAAAGGTAGAGTCTCCCGAATGGACAAAATCGTTCGAATTGGTAAGACCTGTGTTGCTTTGACAATCAGTCAAAGTCCATCCGTTAAGTCCGTTCTCAAAGCCTTCGGAATACGGCAATGAGACTTGGGCATGTGCCATGTTCAAAAAAGCCAGCATGAATACGGCTACAATCAATCGTAATAGCTTTTTTTTCATAATATTATTTTTTTTAAAGGTTCTTTGCTTGCAAATATATGGATTGTTAAAAAATAAAACAAAAAAAGGTGCCTCGCGAGGCACCTTTTTTATAAAATCATCACTTTTCTGCTCATCAACCGCCCATTTTCGGTCAAGCCTTGGATGATGTAGATGCCCGTGTTCAGTTCGTTGAGCCATTGCAGTTTGCGACCAGGGTGTTGTTTACTGGATTGTTGACCCATTGTGCATTCAATGACACAAAGCATGTTAGAGCAAGAATGAGAAGGAATAGCTCTTTCATAGTAATGGATTTGTGATACTGAATGCAAATATAAAAAAACAATAAAAAAGCCCTCCGTCACCGAAGGGCTCTTTTAAAAAATACCAAAGATCTTAACCGAGATAACTCTTAAGGATCTTGCTACGGCTGGTGTGTTTCAACCGGCGGATGGCCTTTTCCTTGATCTGACGCACACGTTCACGCGTCAAGTCGAACTTCTCGCCGATCTCTTCAAGCGTCATCGGGTGACTGCCGTTGAGTCCGAAGTAAAGACGGACCACATCGGCCTCACGCGGTGTCAGCGTGGAGATGGCTCGGTCAATTTCCTTGCGTAACGACTCGTACAGAAGCTCCGTCTCCGGGGTGGGTGCCTCTTCACTCTTCAAGACGTCGTACATGGTGTTGTCTTCGTCCTGGATGAGCGGGGCGTCCATCGAAATGTGACGTCCGGCGTTTTTCATCGATTCTTTGACCTCGGCCTCCGTGATTTCCAGCACCTCGGCAATCTCCTCTGCATTGGGTTCGCGCTCATACTCTTGCTCCAGCTTGGCGTAAGCTTTGTTGATTTTGTTGATGGAACCGATTTTGTTCAGAGGGAGACGGACAATACGCGATTGTTCGGCCAGTGCCTGGAGGATGGATTGGCGGATCCACCACACGGCATACGAGATGAATTTGAAACCTCTGGTCTCGTCGAAACGTTGTGCGGCTTTTATCAGCCCCAGGTTGCCTTCGTTGATTAAGTCGGGAAGACTGAGGCCCTGGTTCTGATACTGTTTTGATACGGAGACGACGAAGCGCAGGTTGGCTTTGGTGAGCTTCTCCAATGCCACTTTGTCGCCTTGCTTGATACGCTGAGCGAGCTCCACCTCTTCTTCAGCGGAGATCAACTCAACCTTACCAATCTCTTGCAGGTACTTGTCGAGAGATGCGGTCTCACGGTTCGTGACCTGCTTCGTAATCTTTAACTGCCTCATTTATAACGTGTTGGTTAACCAATTAGAATTAGTTCTTGTGGTTGTTGCGGTTGCCGCCGTGGGCACCGTGGCCGCCATTGCCGGGTTTTCCCCCGTTGCGGTTGCCACCATTGCCGGGCTTTCCACCGTTGCCGGTAGGACGCGGGCCGTTGCCGCCTTTCTTCTCCACATAGCCTTCCGGTTTGGGAAGCAGTTCCCTGCGGGAGAGGCGGAGCTTGCCGGTCTTGCTGTCGATTTCGATCAACTTGACGTCGATCTCGTCGCCTTCCTTCAAGCCGGTCTCTTCCATGGTGTTGAAGCGTTCCCAAGCGATCTCGGAGATGTGCAGCAGGCCGTCCTTGTTGGGCAGGATCTCCACGAAGGCGCCGAAGGCCATGATGGAGACGATCTTGCCATGATAGATCTCACCGACCTCAGGCACAGCGACGATGGCTTTGATCTTGGCCTTGCAGGCTTCGATGTCGGCCTTGTTCTGCGAAGCGATCTCCACAATACCCTTCTCTTCGTCCTCGGTGATGGTGATGACGGTGTTGGTGACCTTCTGGAGCTCTTGGATGACCTTGCCACCAGGGCCGATGACGGCACCGATGAAGTCTTTCGGGATGAACATCTTCTCGATTCTCGGGACGATCTCCTTGTAGTCGGCACGCGGGACGCTGATGGTCTTGGCCATCTCGTCGAGGATGTGCAGACGGCCTTGGCGGGCCTGTTCGAGGGCTTCGGTGAGGACCTCGTAGCTGAGGCCGTCCACCTTGATGTCCATCTGGCAGGCGGTGATGCCGTCGCGGGTACCGGTGACCTTGAAGTCCATGTCGCCGAGGTGATCCTCGTCGCCGAGGATGTCGGTCAGGATGGCGTATTTTCCAGTCTCGCTGTCGGAGATCATACCCATGGCCACACCGGCGACGGGCTTGCGCATCGGCACGCCGGCATCCATCAAGGCCATGCAGCCACCGCACACGGAGGCCATGGAGGAGGAGCCGTTCGATTCAAGGATGTCGCTCACGATACGGACGGTGTAAGGCATGCTCTCGTCGTGGGGCACCATCGACTTGAGGGCGCGTTCGGCGAGGTTGCCGTGGCCGATCTCACGACGGCTGGTGCTGCGCGGGGCCTTGGGTTCGCCAGTGGCGAAGCCGGGGAAGTTGTAGTGCAGCGTGAAGTTCTTGGTGCCTTCCACCACGGCGCCGTCGATGGTCTGCTCGTCGAGCTTGGTGCCGAGGGTGACGGCCACGAGGGCCTGGGTCTCACCACGGGTGAACACGGCAGAGCCGTGGGCTGAGGGCAGGATGTCGACTTCCGTCCAGATGGGACGCACTTCGTTGAGCTGACGGCCGTCGAGGCGAGTGCGCTTGTCGAGGACGGCGTTACGCACGGCTGAACGCTGCACGTCGTGGAAATAACGGGCGGCGAGCGGCTTCACGGTCTCCAGCTCTTCTTCGGTATATTTTTCAAGATATTTTTCGAGGATGCCGTTGAACGTATCTTCGCGCAGGTGCTTGTCGGCGCAGCCAGAGAGGGCGAAGTCGTAGCAGGCCTGGTAGCAATTGTCCTGCACTTCTTGACGGATGGTCTCGTCGTTCACTTCGTGGCAGTATTCGCGTTTGGCTTTGCCGACTTTTTCCATCAGCTCGATCTGTGCCTGGCACTGGATCTTGATGGCTTCGTGGGCGGCCTTGAGGGCGCCGAGCATCTCTTCTTCGGAGACTTCCTTGCATTCGCCTTCCACCATGCAGATGTCCTTCATGGAGGCGGCCACCATCAGCTCGAGGCGGGCTTCCTCCTGTTGCTCGAAGGTGGGGTTGATGACGTATTCGTCACCGATGAGGGCGACGCGGCACTCGGAGATCGGGCCGTGGAACGGGATGTCGGACACGCTGATGGCGGCAGAGGCAGCCAGGGCGGCGAGGGCATCGGGGGCCACGTTCTTCTCGGCGGAGAGCAGGTTCACCTGGACGATGGTCTCGGCATGGTAGTCATCCGGGAACAGCGGACGCAGGGCGCGGTCGATCAGACGGGAGATGAGCACTTCATAGTCGGAAGGCTTGGCTTCACGCTTGAAGAAACCACCGGGGAACTTGCCGGCGGCATAATATTTTTCGCGATAGTCAACGGACAGCGGGAAGAAGTCGGTCTCGGGAGCGACCTCGGTGGCTGAGCAGACGGTGGCAAGCAGGACGGTGTCGCCGCAGCGGAGCAGGGCGCTGCCGTCGGCTTGTTTGGCATAACGGCCGGTGTTGATGCTGATTTCCTGACCGTTAGGCATCTTTATGATTTGAGTAATTCCTTCTGGACCCATAATTTTTTTTGTGTTTTAGATGTGGACTTTTTAAATAGCAAAAGAAAGGCAATAGGTTCTATTGCCTTTCTTGAATTCCGCTTAGGCAGCGCGAAAGTGAATTACTTTCTGATGCCCAATTCCTTGATGATGTTACGGTATCTTTCGATGTCAGTTCTCTTCAAATAATCGAGAAGTTTTCTTCTCTTACCTACTAAACGAACCAACGCGCGCTTGGCCGCCACATCTTTCTTGTGTTCCTTTGTTTGTTCAGTCAAATGCTTGATTCTGTAGGTGAACAAAGCGATTTGGCCTTCTGCTGAACCAGTATCGGCAGCGCTTTTGCCGTATTGGCTGAAAATCTCTGATTTCTTTTCTGCAGTCAAATACATAATTAATACTTCTTTCTTTTTTAAACGTTTCTAAATCGGGCTGCAAAATTACATCTTTTTTTGATATATCAGTGGGTTTCTGGCGATTTTTTTTTCATTTCCCCAGGGTTTCCCCCCGAAGATACCGACAGATGACCCCTACGGGGTCGTTTCTCCCCAAGGTTTCATCGCGTACCCCATTGATTCATGGCCTTGGCCCTGCGTTTGGAGTCTTCCATCACTTCCTGTGCCTGTTGTTGAAGCCATTTTTCTTCCTCGGTTTCGGGGGTGAGGGTGATGCCATGAGGCTTGGAGTGGTGGTTCTCATCCAGATAGGAGAAGGTGGCGAAGCCGTCGGCTGCGGTCTTCTCGGGCTCGCGACTCCGATACATTTTTGTATATACGGTGAGGGTGGATCGTCCGGTATGGATCACCTTGCTCTCGAAGGTGACGATGTCGCCGGCAAAGATCGGGAACTTGAAGTCGATGCCATGCAGCACCAGCAACACGGTGTCCTTGGTGTCGACATACTGGGCCACGGCGAAATACGAACTCTCCAGGAACCACTCGGAACATCTTCCGGCGAAGAAGGTCTGGTGGTGGTTGAGGTCGGCGAGTTTGATCAGGCGTTGTGAATAGGTTGCTTTCATGGGACGATGCGGGTTAAGGTGGAGGACCCCCTGCGGCTGTAGGGAAAACCTTCCGGGCTGCAAAGGTAGCAATCTTTTTGAAACGACACGTTATCGGGCGAGGTTTGTGCTTTTTGTTAAAAAAATTAAAAATTTTATTTGAGAATAAAAAACAATTCCTAATTTTGCTCCCTGAAAAAGATAATGAGCCAACCCAGGCGCTAGTCACGTGAAATTTGACACTTTTGAGGAGCCGTCGTGAACGGCTCTTCTTTTATTTCACAAAGCGGATTACGCCTTTGCCGGTGCAGAGGAGATAGAGGCCGCTTTCCAGGCTTTCGATGTGGAGCGGGCCGGTATAGGGCTCTTGTTTCACCAGACGCCCCGTGGCATCGTAGATGCGGACCATCTCGTTGTCGACACCTTCGAGGTACAGACGGTCGCTTGCCGGGTTGGGATACGCCGAAAGCACGTTGGCGTTGTTTTCTGCGGTGCCAACGCTTCCTCCAAAGACCAGCTTGACGTTGGGCCGCTGGCTGATCACCTCTTTAAAACCGGTGAAGGAGGTCGGGTCGCAGGGGTCGGGGTTTTGGTTGTCGCTATAATAGCTGAGGACGGTGCCGGCTGCTTCGGTGAACATGAAATACCGGATGGCGAAGTCGCCGGAGTTGTCGTCCATGCCGATCAGCAGGTTGTCGGTGCCGTTGTAGGCAAACGGGGTGTCGAAGTCGATGTTGAGCCATCCGTCGGTGTCGGCAGGGATGGTCCAGGGGCCCGAATAGACCTTGTCGTCGGGGGAGAAGGTCTCGGCATCGACGGGATCGGAGAAGGCGCTCCTCGACACGTGTTTCATGTAGATGTCGATGTTGTAGGTATATTCGGTGCTGTAGGTGTAGGCGATGTGGAAGCGAAGGGCACGGATGTTTCCGGCAAACTCAATCTCATCCGCCAGGAAAAGATGCTCGGTGAGGGAGTAGTTGTACAGGGTGTTGACGGGCACCTGGTTGCTGATGGTGTTGTTGTCGCCGAGGGTGATGGTCTGGGCATGGGCCATGACGGTCACGGCCAGCGCTGCCAAAAGGAATAGTCTTTTCATATTATAAGGATTGTGGGTTTTAAGGGACGACGATGATTTGGAGGTGAGAGATGGTTCTTGGGTTGAAGGAGACGGCAAACTGGGTGGTTGGGTCGATATACAGACGCTCCAGCAGCTGGCAGTGCCTCATGTCGGGGATGACGAGCAGTCCGCCGCTGTTGGCCACGTTCAGCTCGACGAGCTCGGTGAGCCCGGCGATGGACGAGGGCAGGTTGCGCAGGACGTTGGTGTTGAGGTTGAGGAACCGCAGCGACTTCAGCTGGCCGATGTTTTGCGGCAGGTGGTTCAGGCGGTTGTATTGAAGCTCCAGGATCTCCAGGTTCTTCAGGTTGCAAATCTCTTCGGGTAGCGAGTCGAGCTGGTTATGGCATAGATACAGTTCCTTGAGGTTGGTCAGCTTGCCGATCTCCGGCGGAAGGCTTTTCAATTGGTTATGCTTGAAGGAGATCTTCTCCAGCTGGGTCAGTTCGCCGATGACGGGTGGTATGTAGGTGAGCCGGTTGGAGCTGACCACGAGGGTCTTGAGGTTTTTCAGTTGCCCGATCTCCTCGGGGAGGGAGTCCAGCCGGTTGCGGAAGAGGTAGAGCGTCTCGGCATTGGGATTCTCCTGGATCTTCTTGACGAGTTGGTTGGCGTTGCGATAGCGGATGCGGATTTTCTTTTTGCCTTGGGCGTTGGCCTCGTTGACAGTGAAGAGCATCGCCGTGAGAAGTGTCAAAAACAGGAGTCGGGTCGTTTTCATGGCAGTTGAGGATTGGTTCGTGCTGCAAAGGTAGCAAACTTTTTGGAATGCTGCGTTGTTTGAACGAAAACTTGGATATGTTGATAAAAATTAATTAGAAATAATGATTGAGCTAAAATAAAAGTGCTATATTTGCAAAACCAAAACGATAAAATCATAAAAAGATGGTAATGTTTGCAAAAAATTATAACTTTGCAGGTGTAACAAATCTGATGGGAAGGAGTGCAATGAAACCTACCGAGATGCAAAGTGTCTTTTTGAGTGTTCCGAAGGCGGATTGGAAACTGCTGAAGGAATTGATTCGGAAATTCGGTTGGCAGGTTGAGACGCAGGAGCAATTACTTGAGCGTTTTGCTAAAAGTCGTCCTGCGATTCCTCCAGTCAGCGAGGAAGAGATCATCGAAGAAGTGAAAGCCGTAAGATATAAGCAATGAAGGTAATCCTTGATTGTAATATTTGGGTTTCATTCCTAATAGGTCACCATACAGGGTTAATTCGGCAGATTTTGAACGATTCCCGTTTTGATGTGGTCGTCTGTGGTGAATTGTTAAATGAACTACACGATGTCTGCGCTCGCTCGAAGATCCGGTCACATGTGAGTGAACAGGAATTGGAAGATTTTTTTCATATCATCTATTCCTATGCTAATATTGTGAATATAAAAGAAGAGGCCGATTATAATATTCGTGATCCGAAAGACCTTTATTTGTTGTCACTGGCGTTAAATGTTGATGCTGGTTTTATTGTTTCTGGTGATGCCGACATACTTGACGTGAAACAATATGGACATACTACGATGTTGTCTTTGGCAGAATTCAAAGAGCGTTTTTATTAGTCCTGTTAAACAATCCATTCCACCAATTCCCGCGGCAGGATGATCTTTTTCGGTTCGCCTCTTTTCCCGGTGATGAAGTAATGGTGGGCATAGATGATGTCGAACTGTTTGACGAAGGCAAACCCATCCCATTCTCGAGAAAATTACAACTCCATAGACGCTTTCAACGCATTAAACCAAGATTCTCTTATGGCTATTTCATAGTCTTTCTGCTCTCTTGATAGAAGGGGATTGCTTTCAATGTCGCGTTTCATCTTTGCAATGCAAAACTCTAACGTTTCTTTCGCTTGGCCTTTGGTGACAAATCCGCCGCCAAACAAATTGTATAGGAATTGTGCTGTTCCTTGTGAATGAGCAGTCATCTCTAATTGGTGCATTAGTGCTTTTTCGTTGTCGGTCATGTTTAGATTTCTTTAAAACTATTTGTTGTAATATGATACCTATTGTCTTTTCTTTTCCGAATACCTTAACCAACTATCAAGTGAAATTCTAAACAATTGAAGAGTTTCTAATCTCATTAACCAATCATTATAACTTTTCTCTTCATCGTCTTTATCAAATGATAATTCGTAATCGCCCTGAAACAATTTGCCCGAATGTGTTATTCTACTTCGCAAATTATATATATCTTTATACTTTTTCTGAGATTTTGTACTACCAGCGACAAATTTCGACAAGAAATTAACAAACTTTTGTTTCACCCCCCAAATCGGACGTCCACATTGTGGACATGAATACGGTGACGATTCTATTGTTTTACAACTTCCGCAAGCAAAAGTTATTACATTATCATCTTCTTCTAATTCAACAAGACCTTCAATAGCAGAAATATAGGATAGGAAAGACAAACTACGTTTATTTGAGGAAATATCCATTCCATCACACGCGAGATAAATGCAGGAATTTACTTTTTTTCTTGTTTCTGAAGAAAGATTGTAATAGTTGTGAAGAGCGGTGTATAGGGTGTTCGGAAAACAAACCTCATGACTGTAATCATCAATGGGATTGTCAGTAAAGTATTCATGCATCTGCGCTTCTTTAAAAGATGCAGTTGGCTTGAAATCCGTGAACTGTTCTATTTCTAAGTCCTTTTTTAATCCTTGATAGGAATAGACTCCCATGAACATACGACTCTCTCTATTATCTATGTTTTGTCTTTCCTCTTCCGTCATATCTTTAGCCATCTTATTTGGCATTTCTATTCCCCATCCAATCATAGAGGTGTTATATTGAAAAACCTATGATTTGTTAAACATGACAGCAGATTAAGTATTTCTTTTTCTTTATTGATTTTAACTGCACCAAGTAAAAAAAAGTCAGTTGGTTCATCGTTTTGATAGTCAATCGTATATTCGAGAAACATGGGGAAATGGCGAGCGTATGGACTCTTTGGTTTCCCTTCCATATCGATGGGGAGAATCTGAAATTTGTCTTCAAATCTGAAACTGGTTTTCAAAATAGAATTCGAAAACACCAATGCTTTATAATACTTTTTCATTTGATAATCTGGTTTTATTCTTCCACAAGTTTATCCCACAATTCTTTATCAAGCATCTTTTTAAATCTTTCCGTACTTCCTTTTGGAATGAAAATTTGTTGTAAAGAAATACAGCCCCCAAAAGCATTACTCCCAATCTCAATACGAGGGTTCTTAATGCTAATTTGTTGTAATGATGTACATTTTCCGAAAGCTTCTTCCCCGATATTTGTAACCGAACAAGAAATTGTAATATCTAGCAATGAAGAACATTCCACAAAAGCCACCTCACCAATTCTTGTGACTGAATCTGGAATGGTGATTTTTTGCAAGGATGAACATTCCCTAAAAGTTCCTCCTGCTACGGTTGAAATAGAGTCTGGCAGAGTGATCTGTAGCAAGCTTTTGCAGCTACTAAAAGCGGACCTGCCAATGCTTATAATGGAGTCTGGTAGAGTAATTTGCTGCAACGCCGAACAACCACTAAAAGCATAATCGGCAATGCTTATAACCGAGTTGGGGATGGAGATTTGTTGTAATGACGAACACCCCCAAAAAGTAGAATCGCCAATACTTTTAACCAAATCAGAGATGCTGATTTGTTGCAATGATGAGCACCCCCCAAAGGCCGATACACCTATGCTTATAACTGACCGAGGAATAGTGATAATCCGCAAGGAGGAACATTCAAAAAAAGCCTTGCATTCAATAGTTGTGATAGAGTCTGGTAGGGTGATCTGTAGCAAGTTTTTACACCCTCGAAAAGCAGAATCGCCAATACTTCTGATAGAGTCTGGTAGGGCGATTTGCTGCAATGACGAACAATCGAAAAAGGTATAATCGGCAATGGCTGTAACTGAATTAGACATTAAAACTTGTTTCAGAGATGAGCATCCACCAAAAGCACATTTTCCAATTCTCACAACTGAATTGGGTATTATGATTTGACGCAAAGCTCTACACTGAGCAAATGTGCCATCAGCAATCTCTAAAACTGAATTTGGTATCTTGATTTGTTGCAATGAAAAGCATCTAAGAAAAGCACTTTCACCCAAAACTGAAACTGTATTTGGTATGATTATTTGCTTTATTGTAGAACACTCTTCAAATGCCTCATTGCAAATTACATACACTCTATTTTTTATAGAATATTTTTCAAAATACTTATTCTTACACCTCAGTAATTTTTTCCCATCCTTACTATAGACAACTCCAAATTCATCTTCAACCCAATTTTCATTTTTCTCAACAGTTGCCGTTGTTGAAGACTTAATACACGTCAATTTTCCAATAGAAAAACATTGTAATTGTGCTGTCCAAGTCTTGTCTTCAATAAGTTCGTTTTTGTCAAACATACCATAGAAACCCTTGTTGCCACCCAGCAATGAGCAGAAAACTTCCATTCGTTCGCTTTTATCGGAAGAACCAAAAAATGGCCCTACGCATACAAACTGATTATACCCTTTTAAGCAACCTTTCACCAAGTTGGCGAACTTGTCTATATCGAAGCTTAGCATATCCAACACATTGGAAAGAATATGCAAAGTAGATGTTTCTTCATCGCAAACAATGTCGTCTTGAGTCAAGTCATCAAACTTTTTGTTCACGGTCTTTATCTTTGCTTCTGGGAAAAACACCGAAGCATGTAGCGCTGCGCGTTTCAAACAAATCTTGGAAGGCTCGACTAGAGTAATGGTTCTCACATTTTGTGCATAACCATTGTCGCGAAGATAATCTGAATAACACATTGTTCCTAAAGCTTGCCCACAACCATAATCAATGATGTTTATTTCAGATTGCTCAAGGAATTCTTCTGGCAATTTGCCAAAGGCATATTCCAGTTTAGCTTGGTGCATTTTGCCGAAAGAAGACATATAGGCGGTCATTTGTGGCTCAGAGTCCAAGATGTCAATACCTCGTTTCAAAGCATCATGAAGTTCATCCTGCAAGGCATGTGGCAGTTCGCGGTAGAATTTGGTGGACAAATCCCTCACTTTGTCGAAAGTGGGATTATCCGTGTATTTCAGTTTGTAGGCGTAGTTGGTGTTTTGCTCAATTATCATAATTAGCCCGTAATTGTTTCTCCCAAAGGATTCGTTTTGTGTTTTCTATAATTCTCAACAGCTTTCTCCTTGCTTGCATTGGCATAGCAATACTCACACAAATGAGGGCAGGTATTGTACTCGCCGATGTCCTTGCTCATAATGCAGCCGCAGAACTGCCGCTGGCCTTTGTCGCGGTTGTCGCGGTGCTTGATGATGGTCTTTTCTGGGTTGAAGAGGTCGCCTTCGGTGATCTCCACGCCAAGAAAGTCCATCAAGGTCTTGTCGTGAGACGCAAAACGAATCATCAGGTCGTCATCGATGCAATGATTGTGCTCCACGCCGTCGAGATTGGCCGCCTCACCACAAGTGGCTAAAGCGTAGTTCCAGCCTTTCGCTTTGTTCAACTCCACTAACCGTTTGGCAAACTCAAACATCTGCTCCGGCGACCATTCCGAATAATTGATTCTGCTCTTTTCGAGATTGGCTTTCACCTTTTTATATAAGGCGATGTCGGCATAACTGAAAACGAGTTTTTCCGTGTATTCTTTCAGTTGGTCACCGATAGTTTCCACTTTTCTCAGCAGGTTGTCAATGCTGATTTGATCGGTCAGAATCAATGGGTCGAAACGCCAAATCACACGGCCTTCACCTAGTTTTTCCACAAACCTTTTGAAGGTGTCAATCCTTTTCTCCAAAGGCGGAACGCCTTTTTCCAAACCTTCTTTTTCGTAATCGTTTAGGGTGTATTGGATGTAGCAACCGATGTTCCTTTCCTTCAACTCGTCCAAATGACCAAGCAACGGCTCTGGGTTCTTCGACCAAAACACGATAAAACGACATTTTTCATACGACACAAAACTTTTCACACCGTTGAAAGGATTGGTCCAAGCGGAATAGCCCACCTTAAGCCGATGGAAGAACCAATCGGCATAAAATGCGGGAATGTCGGTGCTTCTACTTGCTGAGATAATCACGGGGGCCTGAGCGTCTGCTGTTTCACCGTTATCCCGATATATTTGTGCCTTTGTCCAAGTCGTCATGATAGATGATGTTATTCACGAACAAATATACAAAAAGAAGACCTTGTTTTCACCATCAGAAATGTCCAGGCTTATCAAATTGTGTCATTCAGTAGTTCATCCATTACAGCAATTTCTTCAATTCCTCAATTCCTTAATTCCTCAATATCCGGCACACCCTCTTTTAATCGCATTGGCAGTTCTTTCGATGTGTAGTAGATGGCTGCTTTCATTGGTTTCGAAGTGTCGTAAAACGAAAGCTCTACGATCTCCTCACTCTTGTTTTTGCATAAGATAATTCCTATGATGGTTTGGTCAAAATTGGTCTGTTGGATGGATCCTTGATGTTGGTCTCGAAGAAGAAATATGGAATAATTCTTATCTTTGCCGCCAAATCAATCTCAGAATGAAACACACTTATTATCCGCAAGGCACCTGCAGTCAGGTGATTGAATTCGAAATCATAGACGGCGCTGTTCACAACGTACAGTTCTATGGAGGCTGTGATGGCAATACGCAAGGGGTGGGCCGTCTCGTCGAAGGCATGAAGGCGGAAGAAGTGGTCCAACGGCTGGAAGGCATCCGCTGTGGGTTCAAGGCCACTTCGTGTCCGGATCAGCTGGCGAAGGCGATTCGTCAGGCGCTGGATTGAAAAAAACTGGACCGGCGACCGCCGGTCCAGTGAGGATTCATAATCTTTATAAAGCTTGTTGTTTTAAAACCTCCGGCAGCCGGTAGCTCGTCTTCGCCTCCATCTCCTTTAAGATGGCCTTGAAGTCGTCGGGGAGGAGGCCCCAGATGCCGGTGGCGATGGGGCCGGGGATCTCTTTGTAGAAGGCTTCGGCGATGCCGCCGGTGATGCAGGCGAGGGTGTCGCTGTCGCCACCCAAGGAGACGGCCAGGCGGATCGCCGACTCGAAGTCGGTGCTGTCGAAGAAGGCCACCATGGCCTCGGGCGTCGTGCCTTGGCAGGAGGAGTCCCATTTATAGACGGGACGGATCTCGTCGCAGGTGCGGTCGAGGTTGTAGCCGTAGCGTTCAGAGATATAGCGGCGGATGGACTCCTTGTCGCTGCCGTTGCGGGCCATGAAGATGGCGGCTGCCGTCGACTGGGCGCCTTTGATGCCTTCGGGGTGGTTGTGGGTGATGGCGGCAGAGAGGCCGGCCACACGCTTGGTCTCCTCCAAGGTGTCGAACATCCAGCCGTTGGCGCTGGCCCGCATGGAGGCGCCGTTGCCCCATGAGTTATAGGGCTCGCGTTTGCCATCACTCTTGAACAGCCAACGGAAGAAGCCGCCGCCATAGCCGCCCATGGGGCAAGGATACTTTCTGGCAAAGCTGATGAAGCTCGCCTCCAAGGTATCCATGCCGTGGGTGGGATCCTTCAACAGCCATTCGGCCACGGCCATGGTCATGATGCTGTCGTCGGTGTAGTTGCTCTTCTCGGAGAAGAACGGGAAATCCATAGTCTTTATATTGTTGAATTCATATACCGATCCGGCGGTATCGCCGATGATTGCTCCTAACATACGTTGTTCAGTTAATCAGTTGTTTGACAGGTGAAATAAGATAAAACCAAAGGGCGCTTCAGCCTTCTTAGATGATCTGCTCCCAGAAGTCCAAGGGCAGATGGACGTTGGGGAGGTTGGTGGCGGCAGCGAACAGCGGGGCGATGTCCCGCGGACGGAAGCCGGCAATGCCACAGCCGATGCGGGTCACCAGGAAGGTCATCTCGGGATGGCAGTCGGCGAAGCGGAGAAAGTCATCTACGTAGGGCTGGATGGTGTCCACGCCGCCTTGCATGGTGGGGATGGCATAGCTCTGTCCCTGCAGGCCCACGCCTTGGCCCATGATGGCGCCGAAGCGGTCCACGGCGAGTCGGGCAGCGCCACCGGCGTGCATGCCAGCCAGGTTGCTGCCGAAGACGAAGATCTCGTTGGGTTGTAGCTTGGTGATGCGTTCGGGGGTGATGCGGTCCTGGAACTCGGACAGCTCGCGGTAGTTGCGGCTCTCGCGATTCGCCTTGGAACGGAACAGCTTGCGTTCTGCGGCTCCCATGCCAGCCATGCACGGGGCAGCCATGGACATGCGGCCGAACATGCTCATCTTGGCCTTGCGTTCTTTTTCCCAAGCCGCCTTCATGCCGGCATCGTCATCCTCAAAGGCGATATGGTTGTCGATGTTGAGCGAGGCGGACACGGCCTCCACGTCTTGGTTGGTGCCGATGTAGGCGAAGTTCCAGCCTTCCTCGTCTTTCATGCGTTCCACGAGGGCCTTGATGGCGGCGCCGCTGTATTCACGAGAGGCGTTTTCCATGCCGTCGGTGATGACGGTGACGGCGGCAGTGGCATCTTCCTTGTCTTTGATGTCCTTGTACAAGGCGTTGATGGAGAGCCCCATGGCATCAAACAAAGGGGTGTTGCAGCAGGGACGGTAATCGCGCGAAGTCAGTTCTTTGACCTCGTTGACGGGCACCTTGTCATAGACCATGGTCTTTTCACATCCGCAGAAAAGCATCAGCGACACGAAATGCTCCTGGGTGTCTTTGAAACGCTCCTGGGCGGAACGGATGCCGCCGACGGTCTCGTTGAATCCCGAGATGGCGGCCTTGGCGATGCTGCTCATGGATCCGCTCTTGTCGAGGATGATCAGGTTGTAAATCTGGGTCTTGTTTTTGTTTTCAGGGTTTGTTTTCATAATCTTTAGATTTTTTATTAGTTAAAGAAAAACGTTGGTTCTTTGTTCCAGGGGTTTTCAACCCCGTACTTACCGACAGGGCACCCCTAAGGGGTGCGGTCAAAATTCCAGTCTGAAGTTCTTGTCTTCCTTCAGCCGCTCGTACCGCTCTTTGTTGAAAGAGAACTTGGTGCCTTTGCGGCGGCGGGGCTCTTCGGGGGTGGGGGCTGCCGAGAGGGCGGGCAGGGGCATGTCTTGCTGTCCTCCGCCGAAGAGGGCGTCGATGCTCATGGAGCGCATCTCGTTGCGTTCCCCGAAATAACAAGGCGCACGCTCCTCGAGGGCATCTTCAGGCGCTTCGTCCGCTTCCTCCAAGATGCCGGTCTGGAGCATCTTCTTGTAGAAGTTGCGGCGGTCGAAATGGACGCCCAGGATCGACTCATAGAGGCGTTGTAGCTCGGGCATGGTGAACTGTTCGTCCAACAACCCGAAGCCGATGGGCTCGAAGTGGATGTCTTTCTTCAGCTGCTCGGTGGCCTTGCGCAGGATGTAGTCGTGGTCGAACGCCAAAGGAGGGACGTCCTCGATGGGGAACCACTGGGCCTTGGCGGCGTCGTCGCCCCCTTGCACATACGACTTCCGGGCCGGGGCATAAAAGGCGATGGTGATGACGCGCTCGCGGGGATCGCGGTTCACGGCGGTGAAAGTACCGAACTGTTTCAGGTACTCGAGCTTCAAGCCGGTCTCTTCGCACAATTCGCGCATGGCCCCTTGTTCGGCCGTCTCGTCGATGTTCATGAAACCACCAGGGAAAGCCCAGCAACCTTTGAAAGGCTCGCCACCTCTTTCTATTAATAAGATGTTCAGACGCTTGCCGTCGAAGCCAAACACCACGCAGTCGGTTGTGACCGCAGGGTGTGGATATTTGTAACAATAGTTCCCTTTTTCCATAATTGTGTAAATTTGACGCAAAATTACAACAATTTTTGGAACCTGCAAGTATTTTTGTGTAAAAATTACACTTTTTTTGAAAAAAAGTTATTCGAACATCCGATCGCGTTTCAATTCAGCCAGTACCAATCGGATCTCATCGAAGCTGTATTCCTCGCCGAGGACGTCTTTGGCGGCCCCCAACGAAGGATCACCGGTCTCGTCGAAATAGTCGCGGATGGTGTCGTAGTGCTCCTCGCTGAGGAATTGGGAGGCATCATACAGGTCTTGTTCGATGAATCGGGTGAGATGGCTGTAGATCGTGGTGGCTTTCAGGTTGCGTTCCTTGGCGATTGCTTCCGGTGAGAGGCCTTTGTCGACCATGTTCCGGGTGATTTCGTAGGTGCTCATCTTGGTTTGCTCATCGGATTCTTCAAGGGCGGCTGGGTGTTCGTCGTCGGCGCGACGGGGTTGTTCCGAAGCCGCTAGATGGAGGTTTTGCTGGCCCATTGATTTGAGGATGAGGTCGAGTATCTCGGCGCCGAATAGCTTCGTGCGTTTCACGCCCATGCCTTTTACCGCCTTCAGCTCCTGCAGGGTGACAGGCTGTGCCTTGGCGATGGCCTTGAGGGCTTGGGTGGGGACGATCCGATACACTTCGACGTTCAGCTCGTCGGCCTTGTCTTCCCGCCAGGCGTGGAGGCGTTTGTATAAGGTGTCGCCTTTCAGGTCACCGGCTTTGACGGCGACCTTGCCCTTGGCTTTCTTGTCGGAGTCGATCATCGCCAGCGACCGTGCTTTCTGGTAGTCTTGGAGGCTGAAGCGCTCGAGGCTGGCCTTGAGGCAGTCGCTTTTTATGGTGAGGTCTTCCTTGAAGTGCTGCAATGCTTCGCCGAGTTGCTCGTTGACGGCCTTGTTGTCGGTCTTGAAGGGGAGTTCGAAGAACCCTTCGGTGAGTGCGTCAAGATGCTTTTTGAAGTAAGCGCTTCCCTTGGTAAGCCGCTCCTGCAAGGCCTGGTTCCGTTCACAGCAGGGGGCTTCGCCGTGCAGCTTGCGGACCTGTCCCTCGAATTTGGAGGCGACGCCGCAGAGTTGTTCCAGGAACAGGTTCCTGCGCTTCGACAGGTCTTGGATCAGGTCGGCCTCGAACAGGGTGTTGTTGTCGTAGACGATTTTCGTCACCTTTCCGAGATCCTTATATAGGCCGTAGAAGTCGATGAGTTCCAGTAGGGTCTCCAACTCGTAGTCGTGCCGCAACTGCTCCACTTTCTCCTGGGTGGGCTCCTTCTCGGGAAGGTGGTCCACAAACTGGTTCACCGTGAAGTCGTTCACCAAGGCGCGGGAGGGGATGCGGGTCTTCAGCACCAGTCCTTCGAGTGAGGTGCATCGGCTTAGGGCCACATAGACCTGCCCGTGGGCGAAGGCCTGGGCGGCATCGACGATGAGTTTGTCGAACGTCAACCCTTGGCTCTTGTGGATGGTGACGGCCCAGGCGAGGCGCAGGGGGATCTGGCTGAAGCTGCCGATCTCGTTTTCCTCGATGTTCTTGCTCTCGTCGTTGATGGTGTATTCCATGTTCTGCCACGTGAGCGATGTCACCGTGAGGACGGCGTCGTCGCATTGTACCTCGACCTTGCCTTCGTCCTCGTCGATGCCGACCACGCGGCCGATCTTACCGTTGAAGAAGGCTTTCTCGGGGCTGGGGTCGTTTTTGACGAACATCACCTGGGCGCCCACTTTCAGTTCCAACGTTTCTTTGGTGGGATAGGTGTTCTCCGGGAAGGTGCCTTTGACGTCTGCCTCGAAGAACACGGATCTAGCGGGAAGCGCCTTGAGCTTTGAATCGTTGATCTCGTCGGCTTGGGCGTTGTGCGTGGTCAGGGTGATGTAGCCGTCGCGGTCGTCGGGGACGAAGTCGGGGAGGTGGCGCTGGTTGAGCAACTGCAGGCACTCGGCGTCCATCCGGTTGTCGCGTACCTTGTTGAGCAGGGTGATGAAGTCTTCGTCGTGCTGACGATACACGTGGTTGAGCTCCACGCAGAGGTAAGGCGTCTTTTGCAGGACGTGGCTGCCGAAGAAATACACGCTGTTGTAGTAGGGGGCGAGAAGCTCCCATTCTTCGGGCTTGGCCACAGGTGCCAGCTGGTGAACGTCGCCGATCATCAGGAGTTGGACGCCGCCGAAGGGTTTCTGCGAACGTCGGGCGCGACGCAGCACCGCGTCGATGGCGTCGAGCACGTCGGCGCGGACCATGCTGATCTCGTCGATGACGAGGAGGTCGAGGCTCCGCATCAGGTTGAGCTTGTTCTTCCTCAGTTTCTGGTATTGGGCGGCCAAGGCACGGGCGGAAGTCTTGGTGGAAGCTGTGGACGGCTGGGCTCCGAGCAGGTCTTCGCCATTGGGGGCCCCGCGGCCAGTGACGGTGATGCCGTCCTCGGGGATCTGAGGTCCGAAAGGGAGTTGGAAAAACGAGTGGATGGTCTGTCCGCCGGCGTTGATGGCGGCTACCCCGGTAGGCGCCACAATGACCATGCGCTTGTAGGTCTTGGCGTGTAGGTTCCGTAAAAACGTGGTCTTGCCGGTGCCGGCGCGTCCGGTCAGGAACACGTGGGCATCGGTATGGAGTACCAGCTCTTCGGCAAAGGCGAGTTGGGTGTTGGTCTCAGTGGAGGGCATGTGTTGGTGATTGCTATTCCCAGCAAATATACAACTCTTTTTTTTAATCAAGCATCTCCTGCTATAAAAAATATAGCAATAAAATAGTTGCTTTAAATAAAATAGAATTGTATTTTTGCAGATAAATCAATTCTACTAGTATGAAGATAAAATACAAACAGCAAGTAATACCAAGGTCGGATCTCCCTGATATTTGGAAAGGAGTTAAGTTGCAACAGCTTCGTCTATTACTCTTCTCTTTTTTAAAAAACACCTATTCCGGAAAAGTAGTCGAAAACCTGGATACTGGTTTGCCAATTAAGATCTCAGTAACATCAGCGAGAAAAACAGCTTTTGGAGAAGCGATCTATTTAAAAAAAGCTGCTGCTGCGCTTGTGTTGACTGACATTATCAAATACGCCCAATATAACAATTGGGGAAATCCAAAAGTGACTGACGGACCGAATATAATTGGTTATTTGAACTTTAAGTGCAAGTGTATCATTGATGGTAAGATGGAAAACATCCGGTTGGCAGTTCAGTTTCAGAAAGGAGGAAAGTACTATTATAACATTGAAATTAACAAGAAGAAAGCCCACACTTGAAAGGAGCAATGCTTAACCTTATCCGCAGTGTGGACTTTCATATCTTTCTGCAAAGATACAACTTTTTTTCTTAAAGTGCAAGTTTTTGTGATAAACTTAAAGTAAGATCATAAATTTGGGCGTTGATATCCTTACAATGAGTCAAGCCCATAATAGCAACCCGCTGCAGATGATCAGGCCGGTGACAAACAGGTCGATGATGCAGAACCCCATGATGTCCTTGGCGTTGAGCTTGGCGATGGCCAGGGCCGGCAGGGCCCAGAAGGGCTGGATGAGGTTGGTCCAGGCGTCACCCCAAGAGATGGCCATGCCGGTGAGTCCGGGCGCCACACCCAAGGCAGCACCTGCCGTGAACATGATGGGCGCTTGGATGGCCCAGTGGCCGCCGCCAGAGGGGACGAACATGTTCAGGATAGCCGCGCAGAAGAAGGTGAACAGGGGATAGGTCTTGGGGGTGGAGATAGCCACACAGGCGTTGCTGACGACCTCGCCGAGGCAGATGCCCGAGGCGCCGACCCCGGTGATGATGCCCATGATGCCGGCGTAGAAGGGGAACTGCAGGATGATGCCGGCCGCACCACCTACCGACTTGCCGAAGGCCTTGACGTAGGCCAGGGGCGTGCCGTGCAGGATGACACCCAAGAACAAGAAGAGCATGATGACAGCGCCCAAGTCGAGGCTGCCGCCTTTCACGAAGAGCTTGATGACCAGATAGGTCAGGCCCAACAGGGCGATGATCCACGAGAGGATGCGGCTGTTCTCCAGCTTCTCGGCCGGGGAGGTTGCCTTGGGAGCGGGTTGGGGCTCCTCCTCGTAGAGCAGCGAGGGCTCGATGGTCACCACCTGTTCGCCTTTGGGGTGCATCAGGGCGTTCACGACCACGATGGCCAGGATGGTGACGGCCACCATGATCAGGTTCTGCCAGGCCAACACCGTCTCGCCGATCGGGATGGGATGGGTCAAGGCACCTTTGGTGACCGCCTCGAGGTTGGATCCCTCCGTGGCCATGGTCAGCGGGATGGAGCCCGACAGACCGGCGTGCCACACCACGAAGCCGCTGTAGGCCGAGGCGATGAGCAGGCGGTAGTCGACGCCCTTCAGCTTCTTGGCGATCTCCTTGGCGAAGATGACGCCCACGATGAGGCCGAAGCCCCAGTTGAGCCAGCAGGCGAGGGCGGAGACGCCCGTCACCAGGGCGATGGCGCCGGCCGGTGTCTTGGGCAGGCCCGCCATGGCGCTGATGCCTTTCTTGATGGAGGGCGCCGCGGCCAGGGCTGAACCCGTCACCAACACCAAGGCCATCTGCATGGCAAAGGCCAGCAACGACCATACGCCGTTGCCCCAGTGCTCGACCACCTCCAACGGGGTCTGATGGCAGACGGGGATGGCGACAATGAAGGCCACCAAGGTCAGGATGACGGCAAAGATGAACGGCTCGGGAAGGTATTTCTGGACAAGCTTGACGCAGAAGCGGATGATCTTTTGAAACATAGGAATGCTTTTAGGGTCGATGGGTGCCCGGGCTTACACCGGGACGCGGGTCATCGTGAAAATCGAGGGCAAAGTTACAACTGTTTTTTGAATTCCCAAAATGCATGGACCAGGCTTTGATATCCCAAGGCCTTCAGCTGTGCATACGAGGTCCGGTAGTTGGCCTTGCCATGCCTTCCCGTAGCCAGGTAACGCAGCTGCTGTTGCAGGTAGCGGTCGATGGCGTTCATCCCATCTGTACAGGTGAGCATGGGGAAGTACCATCGTGCCCAGGTCAATACCTCGGCGTCTTCGCTCTCGAAGAACTTGCGGTTGAAATACCGGATCAGGGCTTTCATGGCGTCTTCAGCGGCGACGCCCTTGCGGCTTCTCCAACGCATCAGGGCTTTGGCTTGGCGCCGGATCTTGCCTTTCATCTTTTGGATGGAGGCGCTGGCGATGTCGATGTCGTGGCCATGGCAACGGAAACCCAGAAACTCGTAGGGCTCGTTGGGCGTGAAGATCCGTTCCTTGTCGGGGTTGACTTCCAACCCGAGCTCGGCGAGAAAAGCAAGCAAGGTGGCTTTGTGCTGCAACAGGGTTGTTTCGTCGGGAGCGAACAGGATGATGTCGTCGGAGTAGCGGGCATACACGACGCCGGCCTCATGGAAGTGGTGGTCGACGGTACTCAGATAGACGTCGGCGAGGAAGGGGGCGGTGGGGGTGCCGGCCATGATGCCGTGGTCCTCCTCGATAACCATGCCTTGATAGACGACCCGGCGCTCCGTTAGCATCCGTTCGAAGAAAGCGTAAAGAGGTGGATCGTCGGCAAGCAGCGCCTGCAGCATGGGAAGGAGTTGGGCGATGGGGATGCTGTTGAAGTAGTTGTGGATGTCGAGCTTATAGGCCCACATCGGCTGTCCATGGAGGGAACGGTTCACCTGTCGGAGGGCATCGTGTGCGTCCAGACCACGACGGAAGGCATAGCAGTTGGGGGCAAAACGGTCGTCGTAGCGGTAGAGGAGGTGGGCGAGGAGTTTGAGTAGCTTCATGGTGTCGTCATCGTAGCGATAGACGACGCGTTTCTTGTCCGAGCCCATCTTGTTGACCAACAGTTTCTCGGGCAGTCCCAAGCCATCGCCGCGGATGATCTGCTCGGCCAAAGGAAGATACTGCTCTTCTGCAACGAAGCGGTCGGCCTCGTCGAATTCGTGCCAATTGAATCGGCCCTTGCGGAGACGATAGGCGAGAAACGACTCCCAAGCCTCTTGGCTGCCCAGTTGATCGATGATGCGCTCCATGGCGAAAAAAGAAAAAGGGGACTGATTTTGAATTCGCAAAATTGCGATTCACGAGAGGGTACAGGGTCGGGTCGCCTGCAAGACCTGATGATCGACCATGCTGCCTCCGTCGCAGGCGCAGCAATGCTGCATCCCCTTTTTCTTGTTTTGTTGTCAGATACCGAACCGGTGGATACGGTCGATGACGTAGCCCCGTTCGTTGGGCATCTGGGTGTAGAAGTTGATGTACGGCAGGTTCATCTTCTGTGCGTACTTCCTGGCGATCAGGTACTTCACTTTACAGTCGTGACTGTGACCGTCGCCCAACATCACGACGCCCCGAGGGACGCCGGCTTGATAAAGCACGAAGGTGTAAGGCTCGCCCCATTCGGCTTGATAGACCTGACGCGGACGGGTTTTGTAGAGCTGGAACTCATCGCCGACGTAGCCTGCGAGATCCGGAACGGGCACGTGCTCCATGAATGTATATTGGGAGAATTCCGTCTGAAGAATCTCACGGAAATAGGCGACCCATTGTGCTTCGGTGCGATAGACTGGCGTCGGCTCGGATTCCTGTTGCCAGGGCTTCGGCGAAGGCTGTTCGGCGGCTTGTGAAGGCTGTCCGGACTGTTTCTGGTCGAGTTCCCTGACGGTTTCCTTGACCGTGCTCTTGAGTTCCCTCACAACGTTTTTGAGGATGTTTTGCCAACCCATGGTGTTGCGGTTTTTAATGGTTCAACATGTTGTTATTTGGAGAGCTTGAAGCCTTTGCCGTTCCAAACCAGCTTCTTCTGGGTCTTTTTGGCGTTGTTGAAGAGCACTTCGATGTCCTTGCCCTTGCGGGGAAGCACGAAAGTGACCTCTCCATGCACGTCTTCATCGATGCCAAGCTGGTCTTGGTCCACCATGTAGAGGTTTTGGGTGGCGTTGTCGTAGGCATAGATGTACATGCCTGAGAACTCGGTGAACATGGGTTTCCCGTTTTGGCTGAAGGATACGTTCTCGGCAAAGAGCTTGTGTTTGTTGTCGTCGCAGTTCCAATAGCAGAACTCCACGCAGGTCTTTTCTCCCGACGGTTCGTCGGGATAGGCGAGGTCATAGTCCAAGTCATAACGGATATAGCCGTTCTTCATGTCAACCATGAAGTTGACGCCTTTGCCCAAGGGCTCGTTTCTCAGGAACTTCCGCCACTCGTTGGCGAGATTGCCTCTCAGTTCATCGTCTGTCTCACTCAGGTAGGAAGAGACGAAATCGACGATGGTAGGGGATTTGATGTTGACGACGGGTTCTTTCTTCGTCAAGTCTTTGAAGGGTTTTTGCGCCATGGCGCTGATGCCACAGGCGAGCAGTAAGGAACAGATGATGATGGCTTTGTTTTTCATAGTGATTCCTATTGATTGGTTATTATACATAGTCGTGTTACCAGCGTGTCAGTGTGATTTGACATTTGCTTTTTTCCCTTGGGAGGATTTGGTGTTCGAGGATTTGGTGTTGGTCGCTTTGCTGCTGGAGGCTTTGCTACTGGAAGTGCTGCTGCTGGAGGAGGCGCTCTTCGTCGTGGTGGAACTGGATCCTTCATCCTCCGCCTCGAAGGCAAAGGCTTTTGATTGGTTGATTAGCTTTCCGGTAACATAGTCATAGGCATAAATGCGAATCCAGTACGTGTTTTTGCCAGGCAAGGGGTTGATCTCGTCCTGGTCGAATCCCATGAGGACATTGATGTAGCCGGTAGTCCATTTATCTGAGTTTTCCCAATGATACTCGGACACCATTTCGCGACCGTCAGGATAGTGGTGGCGTTTGCCATTCTTGTTGGTCTCCAAGGCGCATACCAGTTTCATGTCATGCTGTTCGGGAAGAAGAAAGGTCATGTGGGCATAGTAATTGATGACGGGCTTCCCGTCCTCGTACTCGTCGAACGTGACCCTTTCGTTTGAGAATGCCACGGAATTGCCCAGGGGCAGCTCTTTCTTATCCGATTGTCCAAGGAAATCGCCCGTTTTATCGTCGTAGGCGGCGAATTGATAATAATAATTCCTCCCATTGGACGGGACGTTCAGTTGGCTAATCGTTATGGTGAACGACTGGTCGGTGTATTGGATGTTGTCGCTCTTGACGTCGATGGTTTTGGTCCAAATCAGTTTCTTGTTGTTTTTGCCATACAGATAGTTGCCACTGGAATCCTTGAAAGTCAATTGGATTTTCACCTTCCGATTGCTACATTGCTTCAAAGCGACATCGTAGTAAAAAACGAGATCGCCATTGATGTTGCTGCCTGGAGTGACCCGTAGATCCGAGAAAGAAGCGGAACGCTTGGAAGTAGTGTTGCTCTTGTTGTTGGAGCTGTTCGAATTCGTCTTCCCAGTCAATTCAAAATCAGAAAAATCGCTTTCGCCAAGATAATCTCCGGTGATTTTGTCGATGGCATAGAGCTGATAATAATAGGTGTTCTTTCCGGGATAGAGCTTTAACTTGGAGATAGGTACCGTAAAGCTCCGGTCATTTAAACTGGAGTTGTCATAGTGGATCTCTTGGGTGGTCAGCCCCATGGATTTGTTTCCGTTGCTGTCGGTGAGATACTTGCCGTCCTCGGTGGTAAAGACCAGGCCGATACTAATGGTATGGCCATAACAGCCTCTCACATTGGCGTCATAATGGATTTTGACGGCGGGTTTGCCATCGGAAGTCTTGGCGTCGTATTCAATATAATAACCGGTAAAGTTGACGGTTTGCCCGAAGACAAAAGAGGATGTCACAGTGGCGAGTAAAACGAACATGGATACCAGAATGCGTCGGAAATTCTTTTGCATAATGTTAAGGATTTTGTGTTGGTAAAAATCTTTTTTTGATTGCAAGTTTACAAAATAATTCGCAAACAGTTCAAAAAATGCAATTATTATTCCAAAAATCCTTAACGTGTCGGGAGGTCAGTCGGCCACGTCGCTGTTGGAGGACTCGGGATGGTTGAGGGCGCCGGGGATGTCCTGGTCCTTGAACACTTCGGCAAGGACCTCGGGATAGAACATCTCATCGGCCAGGTCGCGGGCCCGGGAACGCTTGCGGCGACGCTCCTTCTGCTCCTGTTGCGTCTTTGTCACGGCGTCTTTCACCTTCCCATGGAGGAACATCAGCCGCTGGTACATCCGATAGAGCAGTTTCTCACGGGCAATCAGGGGAATCAGGATGGAGTTGATGACGATGCTGCACAAAATCACGGAGAACACGACGTTCTTGATGAACAGCCCCAATTCCATGTCGGGGATGTAACTGACGGCCTGTGTGGCCAAAACGGCGGCGGTGAGCCCTTTGGGGTCGATGGCCGACATGTACATCTGTTCCTTGTCGGGAATCCGGTCTTTTTTGGAGATGGCGAAACGCACGACGGGGATACGAAGGGTGTAGAGCACCAGGGTAAGCCCCAGCCCGATGACGATGGGTTGCCAATAGGTGAGCTGGATGGACATGCCCACATACACGAAGAAGAACGTCTTCAGCAAGAGGACGAGTTCGCTGAACAGAGCGCGTTCGGTGTCGTTGAGGTTGGCGGGCCGTTTCCTGACCACCTTTTTGAGAAGGCTGTCGTAGATGCCGTCGATGTTGGCCATGCCGATGCCGAAAGCCAGGGCGGCGATGGCACCGCTGTAGCCCATCCACTCGTTGATGCCGTAGATGATGAACACGAAGGCAGGGGTGGTGAGCACGGAGTATTTGATGTTGCGCACCTTGTCGAGGATCAGGGCCCAGAAGATGGCGCCAGCCAGGCCGATCACCGTGGCTAGGATGAACGAAGAGAAGATGGTGCCGAAGATCATGCCGAACTCGACATGCTGGCTCTTGATGGCCTCCAGGAGGGCCAAGGCCAGGACGATGCTGAACACATTTCCGATGGCGGCCTCCAGGATGAGGATCGTAGCGCTCTTTTGCGACATCCTGAGCTGACGTACCGTGGGGATGACCACCGCCGAAGCGGTTCCTCCCAAGACACAGCCGAGCATGAGACTGATGATGGGGTCGATTTTCAACACCAGCCAGCCGAGCAGCCAGACGGAGATCGCCGAGAAGATGAAATTCATGGCGGTCAGCTTCAGGGAGGGTTTGAACGAGTCCTTTAAGGTCTTGAAACCCAGCTGGATGCCGCTCTCAAACAAGATGAGTACCAGGGTCACCGCCGAGAGGAGGCTGCCCAACAAGGTGAGCTTTTCGGCTTTGACCCAGTGGGTGAGGGGGCCGATGACCAGTCCGATCATAATGAGGAACAGCACGTCGGGGATCCGGCGCTTGCTGAAGATGGCGCTGAACAGGTGTGCGGCGAAGATCAGCAGCCCGATGATGGCGATGATCAAGCCGACCTTGCTCGAGGTGATGCCCGTCGGTAAGGTCTGTTGGAGGGTCTCTATGGGTGCTTGTCCGTTCATTCAGTAGGGTTGGTTTCACCTGCTCCAGGCGTTTCCTGGGATGTTTCTTGGGTTTCTTGCTGGGATGCTTCTTGAGGCTCGTTGAGTGATTCCGACTGGTGTTCGGGGAATTCGGGGAGACGTTCCTCGTCGAGGTCGAACAAGTCGGAGATGGCTTGTTCGTTGATGTCGTTGAAGCAACGTTTATAGAGCCGATGGATGGCGTTGTCGTGCTCCAAGACGGGGACCAGGATGGAAGTGAAGGTGATGCTGAACAGAATCACCGCAAAGACGATGTTCTGGATCAGCTCGCCGCCGGGCAGGCCTTGTTGGGCGGGGATGGTGGCCAGCACGGCGGCGGCCAGTCCCTTGGGCACGATGCCCGACATGTACACCTTGTCTTCCAGCGGGAACCCTTCCTTCTCGCGGTGGACAGACACCCGGACGATGGGAATCCGTAGCACAAAGAGCATCACGGTGATGAGCAATCCGACCATGATGGGCCAGAAATGGTCGAGCCGGATGGAGACGCCGATATAGACGAAGAAGAAGGTCTTGAGCAGAAACACCACTTCACTGAAAAGCTGCCGCTCGGTTTCGTTGAGCTTGGTGGGTGGCGCCTTGAAGAGTTTCCGGAAGAGCGGACCGTTGTGGTAGGCGTAGTCGATGTTGGCCATGCCGATGCCGAAGGCGAGGGCGGCGATGGCGCCGCTGAAGCCGAACCATTGGTTGAGGCCGTAGATGATGAAGACGAAGGCAGGCGTGGTCAGGATGGAATTCTTGACGTGGCGTACCTTGTCGAGCACGTAGGACCACAGGATGGAGGCGGCAAAGCCGATGATGGCCGACAGGATGAAAGAGGAGAGGATGCTGCCGATGACCGGGCCGACGTTCATGGATCCCGATTGGGCCGCTTTGAGGAAAGCCCAGGCAAACACGATGCAAAGCACGTCGCTGAAGGCGGATTCCAAGATGAGGATGGTTCCGCCTTTCTCGCTGATTTTCAGCTGACTGACCATTGGGATAACCACCGCCGACGAGGTGCCGCCCAAGATGGCGCCCAGCATCAGGCCGGTCAGGATATCGAACTTCTCGATGAGGATACCCAACAGGGCCACCACGATCATGGTGACAAAGAAGTTGATCGTAGTGAGCTTCATCGTGCCTTTGATGGAGTTGACCAGGGTGTTGAAGTTCAACTCGGTGCCGCTCTCGAACAGGATGATGACCAGGGTGATGGTGGTGAAGACGCTGGCGACAGACCCCAGGGCTTCGGGCTTCACCCATCCGGTCAGCGGGCCGATGAGCAGGCCGATACCCATCAGCAGCAGCACGTCGGGGATACGCTTCCGGCTGAAGATCTCGGTGAAGAGGTGTGCCGCGAAGATCAACAGGCCCATGATGGCGATGACCAGTCCGGTATGGTCGGAGACGCCCAGGTTGCCTGCCTGGGAGACGGTCTCCGCTGCCGTCCCTTGCTGGACGAGGGTATCGATGACGGGAAAGAGCGTATCCTGATTCATGTTAAGGGTTGCTTGCTTGCAAGAGGGTTATTGTTTGATGAACTTTTGGCTGTTGCTGTAGCTGCCGCTCTGCACGTTGAGGAAATACAATCCGTTCTCCAACTGTTGCAGGTCGATCGTGGTGTTTCCTTGGACGTTCTCCGCTTGATAGACCACCTGTCCGAGACTGTTGTAGACGGTGAGCGTACAGGCCTCTTCGGGAAGGTCGATCTGGAACTGCCCGTGGTTCGGGTTGGGGTAAATCTTGGGCAGCGTCGAAACGGCGGTTCCCACATGGGTGATGGTCGTGGTGGGCGGGAAGATGATGTTGTCGATCCAGGCGCAGTCTTGGCCGCTGTTAACCGACATGTCCTTGGCGTATCTCCATTCCAAGCGGTGGACGCCAGGCGTGAGCGGGAAGGATACCGGTTTCCAATTCACCTCGCCCGACCAGTCGCTGAGATCGTTGTTGTCGATAGTGAAATACAAACGGTCGTAGTTGGCCTCGGAAGACACTTTGAGATAGAAGCTTACTTCGTCGTTGGCCGCGACTTCAAGATCGATGTAGAGCACGGAAGACTCGTAGTCGCCGATAAGGGAGGACTTGGCGCAATAGCTGCCTTCGTAAGCGCTATGGGTGACGATTTCCCATGCGTTGACGATGCTGCCGTGATGCCAGTTGAACGCGCTGAAGTCACCGGTCTCGAAACCTTCCATGACCTTGCCCACGCCAAAGGTGAAGCGCTCTTCGGTGACATAGTTGCCGGAATAGACGGCCACGGGCAGCTGGTAGGCAACGCCGAGTGTTGCGCCCTCCGAAAGGGTGAAGGTGAAGTCTACCGAGAACGTTCCGTTTGCATCGATGGTGCCCAGCGGGAACGTGCTTTCGGGGCAGGTGATGTCGGCCAGGCTGTTATAGACTTGGAAGACCGCTGCAGGGGCGGCACTGCTTCCGTTGTTGATGCCGGTAAAGTGTACGGTGATGGTCTCGCCGGGATCCACGCCACCGTTATGGTTGCCTTGGGTGTCGTCAATGACCATCCCGGTGATGGCGAAGGCGGGGGCGTGCAGCTTCAGGTTGAATTTGCTGCTCCAGGTGTCGGTGCCGTCGGTGCAGGTCAAGAACAACTTGGCGTTGGTCAGGTCGGGAACGCTGTCGCTGACAGACAGGGCGAAGGCGCCCTCTAGGGTGATGGACTGTTCGGCGTCGATGTGTGCGAGGGTAGTGGTGTTGTTTGCAAAGGTGAGGTACGGGGAGTCGGTGCTCAGGGTGGCCGTGACGTTGTCGGCAGGCAGGCTGCCCACATTCTTGAAGCTGACGTTCAGGGTGATGGCTTCGCCAAAGTCGGCTTGGCCGTTGGCGTCGTCGGCCAAGGTATAGTTGTCGTACACCACGTAGGCGGCGTTGGTGGGGATGGTCATGCCTTCGAGGGTCTGGGGCCAGGCGTTGGCGCCGGTAACCACCAGCCGTACCTCGTCCACAAAGTCAATGGGGGAGAGGAACTCGATCTCGGCCACGCCGTTTTCGTCGGTGGTGGCGAATCCAATCAGGTCGTCTTCGTGGAAGAGGCTGCAGCGGAAGTTGAATTGTCTGTTGCCCTGGTCGTCGCTCACCGTGACGGTGGTGCCGGTGCTGCCCAGCGGGATCTGGCCCTGGAAGGTGACGGTCGGGGTGAACGGCTCGTCGAGCCACACGCTGACGGCACCGTCACCCAAGACGTTCATGTCGTAGAAGTTCCAGCGGAGGGCACCCTCTTCCCATTGGCCGGGGGCGGTCACCCAAGGCGCTGTCATGGTCTTGCCTTCGGAAATGGCGCAACCCAGCAGGTTGAGACGGTCGTGGTACTGGGCGTCGGTCATCTCGCGCTCGAGGTGGGCGCCGGGACCTTCCGTTTGTCCTTCGTTGAACCAGCCGTAACGGGAGTTGCCGATGACGGCGACCGCGAAGTTGGAGATGGTCACCATCTTCTCAAGGATGCAGCTTTGGTCGAAAGCACCGCAGTCGCAGCCCTGGGAGTGGAAGAAAGTATAGTTGTGGTTGGAGCCGTCGGCGCCAGCGAAGTCGCTTTCGCTAATGGTGTACCATCCTGCCACATAGCCCGAGTTGGCATGGCCGTCGTGATGCACGTAGCCAACGCCGTTGTTGATGGCCTGGCGCAGGTTCGAGCCGCTCCAGTTGCCTTCTTCCTCATAGAGTTTGATGAAGTTGTAGTCGGCAGGGTAGCAAGTGGTGGTGTATCCGTTGTCGTCGTGGGTGCCGATCAACAGCTCCAGGTAGTCGGAGCCGTTGGAGTTCGGGCTGTCGTAGAGGTGCTCGCCGGCTAAGACGATGGTGCGGAACTCGCCCAGGACCGGGTTCTGTTGGTAGCTCAGGGATTTGTTGATCATGTTCTGGAGTTCCGGGTTGGTCTTGAACGACATGCGGCTGATGCCGATTTCGGGCAACAGGTCGTCCTCGCCAGGTTCGCCCCACCGGTTGTCGCCGTCATTGTTCCAGTTGCCGTCCAAGGCACTGTAATACAGATCGGAAGGGATGTCGTAGTCTTCCTTGTCGCCGCCACTGCTGGTCACATAGCAGTAGAGACCGCGGTAGGGAACGATGTTTATGTCGCCGCCCAGCACCACCATCAGGATGCCGTTTTCCTGGTATTCCTGGATGATGTAGTTGCGGATCTTGTCGGCGCCGTCCACGCCCGTCATGGTATTGAATATGTCGGATGTGAGGGCGATGCGGCTGCGAAGTCCGATGCTTTGGTAATAGGTTTGGTATTCGCTATAGCTGTTGGCGTAGCCTGATTCGGTGATGATCAGGATCTCGTAGGCCCCTTGGTCACGGCCACGGGTTTGGTAGGTGTCCATCATCTCCGGGTTTTGGGCCAGTCGGCGCACGCTGTTCCGGACCGACGGGGTGTTCCAGCGCATGGCGGAGTGGTCGGCCTTGGCGGCGGTAAGGTGCACGCGCACCGTGGCCTTGGTGGCATAACGCACCGTGCCGGTGGCAGGGATGTATTGGACCGGGGTGAATGCGCAGAAGGCGAATCCATACCCGTTCTTGTACTGCGTGGTCAGTACGCCGTGATTCTCAGCGGGATAGACCGATTTGGAGGCGTAGAGGGTCTCGTCTTTCACCAGCGCCTTCGGATTACGGTCGTCCGTGGTGCGAGAAGGCTGGTAGGGGAACAGGTCGTGGTTGCCGTCCAGTTCTTTGAAATCGGAGAGGATGACTTCGATGTCGCGGGCCTCTTGGCCTTCGGGCAACAGGAGGCTGACGTTCTGCCAGGGAAGGCTGGGCTGTCCGGCAATGGCCGATTGCATGCAGCCGTCGAGTTGTAGTTGTTCATAGCCTCGGATGGCTTGAAGCTCCGGCTGGGCAAAGGTGTAGTTTTGTTCGATGGTTTGAGCGCTGACCAGGGCACAAACGGCTAGCAACGCTACGGTTAGAAAAAGCTTTTTCATTGAGTTATGGTGTTTGTTGTTTATCAAGTTTGTGATTCGGTGCATAAAAACTTGCAAAGATAACTATTTTTAACGGATTTTTCCTATTTTTGCCTTTTAAAAATATTTGACATGAAGAAAATCAATGCTGCCGTCGTTGGTTACGGCAATGTGGGCCGTTTCGCCTTGGAGGCCCTGGAAGCCGCTCCCGATTTCGAGATCGCAGGGGTGGTGCGTCGCAACGGCGCGGAAAACAAACCGGTCGAACTCACCGGCTACAAGGTGGTGAAGGACATTCGTGAACTGGAAGGGGTGGAGGTGGCCATTCTGGCCTGTCCGACGCGTTCCTGCCCGGACTATGCCAAGTCGATCCTGCCTTTGGGTATCAACACCGTAGATTCTTTCGACATCCATACGTCCATTATGGACTATCGTCGCGAATTGATGCCCCTCAACAGGCAAACGGGCACGGTCAGCGTCATCGCCGCCGGTTGGGACCCGGGTTCGGACTCCATCGTGCGTACCCTGATGGAGAGCCTGGCGCCTAAGGGCTTGTCCTATACCAATTTCGGTCCTGGAATGTCGATGGGACACAGCGTGTGCGTTCGTAGTAAGAAAGGCGTGCGCAATGCCTTGTCAGTGACCATCCCGTTGGGCGAAGGCATCCATCGCCGCATGGTATATGTGGAACTGGAGGAGGGCCATACCTTGGAACAGGTGACGGCCGACATCAAGGCAGATCCCTATTTCGCCCACGACGAGACGCATGTGTTCGCTGTGGACAGCGTGGATGCGCTTCGCGACATGGGACATGGCGTTAACTTGGTGCGCAAAGGCGTTTCTGGTAAGACCCAAAACCAGCGCATGGAATTCAACATGTCGATCAACAACCCCGCCCTTACCGGTCAGGTGCTGGTCAATGTGGCCCGTGCTACGATGCGGCTCCAGCCGGGATGCTACACCATGGTGGAGATTCCTGTCGTCGACATGCTGCCTGGCGAGCGCGAAGACTGGATTGGACGTTTGGTTTGATGTTTTTTGCCCATGAAGCCTATCGGTTTGCACAAGGAGGCTGGGCGCCTGGTGTTGAAATCCGTCATTGGGATGGTCCTCGCCATCCAGCTGGTTTCCTGTTCCCAACCTGATCCGGTCGATGCCCTGCTTTCGAAGATGACCTTGGAGGAGAAGTGCGGACAGCTCAGCTGCCCGATCGGATTCAACTACTTCAGTCGCGAAGGTGAGGGTTTCCGTTTGGCTGAGGATTTCACTTCCCGGATGGATACCATGCCGCTCGGCTCTTGCTGGGCGGTGCTTCGTGCCGATCCCTGGTCGCGCAAGACCGTGGAATCGGGCTTGAAACCGGGCGAGTCGGTGCGGCTGTTGAACCAGATGCAACGTTATGCCGTGGAGAACACGCGTTTGGGCATCCCGCTCTTGTTTTGTGAGGAGACGCCCCACGGCCACATGGCCGTGGGCACCACTGTGTTCCCGACGGGCTTGGGGATGGCCAGCACTTGGAATCCGGAGCTCTTGGAACAGGTGGGCGAGGTGATGGGCCGTGAAGTCCATGCCCAGGGTGCCCATGTGGGCTATGGACCGGTATTGGACATCGCACGCGACCCCCGCTGGTCGCGGGTGGAGGAGACCATGGGAGAGGACCCCTGCCTCTCGGGCGTGCTGGGTGCGGCAATCGTCAAAGGAATGCAGCGCCATGTGGTGGCTACCCTGAAACACCTGGCTGCCTACGGCATCCCTCAAGGCGGACATAATGCCGCCACGGCGGAGCTGGGGCCGAACCGTTTGATGAACGAATACCTGCAGGCCTTTGAGCAGGCGGTGCGTGAAGGCGGTGCCGGCGCTGTGATGACGGCCTATAACACCATCGACGGCGTGCCCTGTACCGCCAACACGTGGCTGCTCGAGGAGGTGCTGCGTCAGTCGTGGCAGTTCAAGGGGGTGGTCTTCGCCGACTTGAACGCCGTCAACGCCCTCTATGCCACCCACCATGCGGCCGCCGATCCTGCGGAGGCGGCCGCCTTGGCCTTGAAGGCCGGGGTCGACATCGACCTGGGTGGGTACAACTACGGAGGCTTCTTGAAAGAAGCCCTGCAACGAGGCCTGGTCTCGGAACAGGACATCGACCGTGCCGTACGGCATGTGTTGCAGCTGAAACACGACCTCGGACTCTTTGACCATCCCTATATCGACGAGGGGCTCGCCGAAGCGGAAGTCGGTGTGGAAGCCCATGCCCGATTGGCCAAGCAAGTTGCCTTGGAGTCAACGGTTTTGTTGAAGAACAATGGGGTACTTCCTTTCGATAAGACCATGCGTAAGGTAGCCGTCATCGGGCCGAATGCCGATAACATGTACAACCAACTGGGCGACTATACCGCTCCTCAGGATCCCGACCGCATCGTTACGATGTTTGAAGGCATCCGCGACAAAGGGCGGGCAGACGAAGTCCGTTATGCCCGGGGCTGTGCGGTGCGCGACTTGGCGGTGGACGGCATCGACGAGGCCGTCCGGCTGGCCAGGTGGGCTGACGCCGTGGTCCTGGTGGTAGGCGGGTCTTCCGCTCGCGACTTCCAGACCAGTTACGAAGAGACGGGTGCCGCCATCGTGGATAAACGCATCTCCGACATGGACTGCGGCGAGGGCTTCGACCGTTCTACGCTGCGGCTTTTGGGCAACCAGGAACTACTGATGCAGCGGATCTATGACCTCGGGAAACCCGTGGTGACGGTCTATATCCAAGGACGTCCACTCGACATGAACCTGGCCGCGGAGCGGTCCGACGCCTTGCTGACGATGTGGTATCCCGGCATGGAGGGAGGTGCCGCCTTGGCCGATATCCTCTGGAACGACTACAATCCCTCAGGCAAGTTGCCGATCTCCATCCCACGATCGGTGGGCCAGCTCCCTGTGTATTATTCCCAACCCGTCATAGGTGACTATGTGGAAGAATCGTCCAAACCGCTGTATCCATTTGGCTACGGGTTAAGCTATGCGCAATTCGAATATAGCGACCTGCGGGTGGAGGTGATGCAAGGTCAAGACACGCTCTGTAAAGTCACTTGCCTGGTGAAGAACATCGGTCCTTGCGCTGGCGAGGAGGTGGTGCAACTCTATGTCCGCGACGAAGTGGCCTCGATAGCGCCCTCTTCCAAGCTGTTGAAAGACTTCCGAAAGGTGGGTCTCGAGGCAGGCGAAAGCCGGCAAGTCACGTTCTTCCTTACCCAAGAGGAACTCTCGGTGTACAACACCCAGCAGGGTTGGCATTTCGAGCCGGGGGCCTTCATGGTAATGATAGGAGGGAGCTCCGACGATCCGAAGGAGACGGAGACGGTTACTTTCTAGAGGCAGTCGGTTGCCCACTGAGGGGTATCGTGAAATCATTGGACGCGGTACTGCTCGTCCAGATTGAATCCCTCAGGGTGCTTGGCCTTGACGTCCTTGTAATAGTCCCAGATGGCAGCTAAGTCTTTTTCATAATCGCCGGTAGGATGGAAGATCCGTTCGATACCGCAGTATCTCTTTTTGTAGTCGATGAACCCTAAGACGATGGGTACCTTAGCGCCCTCTGCGATGACGTAAAATCCTTTTTTCCAGTGGTTTACTTTCTTTCTGGTGCCTTCAGGGCAGATGATGAGGTGGGTGTCTTTGTTTTGCTGGAACATCTCGATCATCTGTTCCACGAGGTGGTTCTGTTTGCCTCGGTCGACCGGGATGCCGCCCACTTTCTTCAGGATCCACCCAAGGACGGGCTTGAAGAATTCCTTTTTCATCATCACCTTGAAGGGGATGCCGTAGTACCAATAGAAGCACAACCCCACGAAGAAGTCCTCGATGGCGGTGTGGGGGGCAACAATGCATACGGCATTGCCAAGATCGGCGGGGGCTTGGTTGACAACCTTCCACCCGCCGATCTTAAAGCCTAGTTTTGCGATGGCTCTTTTCAGGCCCATAATGGTTGATTACCAGATGGTTGCACGCTCCTCAGGGGCGATGTACATATTGCTTCCTTCCGGGATGTCGAAAGCCTCGTAGAAATGCGACACCGAGCCGAGGGTGCGGTTGACGCGGGCCTCCGCCGGGGAGTGGACGTCGGTGACCACTTGACGTTCCAGGTACTTGTCTCGTGAGTTGTTGCGCCAGATGGTGGCGTAGCTGATGAAGAAACGCTGGGCAGGCGTGAAGCCGTCGACGCTTTGGTTGGCCTTGGCTTCGTCGGTCATCTGGTAGGCGTCCCAGGCGATGTTGAGGCCGCCGAGGTCGGCGATGTTTTCGCCCAGGGTGAGTTCTCCGTTGATCTGGTATCCTCTGACTTGGAATTCGTTGAACAGCTTGACGAGTTGGGCGGTGCGCTCGTTGAACTTGGCGGCGTCTTCTTCGGTCCACCATTCGTTGAGGTTGCCCTTTTCGTCGTATTTGCGGCCTTGGTCGTCGAATCCGTGGGTCATTTCGTGGCCGATCACCACGCCGATGCCACCGTAGTTGACGGCGTCGTCAGCATCCATGTTGAAGAAGGGCGGTTGCAGGATGGCGGCGGGGAACACGATCTCGTTCATCTCAGGGCTGTAGTAGGCGTTCACCGTCTGCGGCGTCATGAACCACTCGTCCTTGTCGACGGGTTTGCCGATCTTGGCCATCTCTCTTTCGTTCTCGAAGCGGATGGCTTTGTGGATGTTCTGGAAGTAGGATTCAGGGGTGACCTCATACTTGCTGTAGTCTTTCCATTTGTCGGGGTAGCCGATCTTCACGTTGAAGCAGTCGAGCTTGTGGAGGGCCTTGGCCTTGGTCTCGTCGCTCATCCATTCGAGGTTCTTGATGCGCTCGCCCAGGGCGATACGGAGGTTGCCGACGAGGTTGAGCATGCGTTCCTTGTATTCGGCAGGGAAGTATTTCTCGACATAGAGCTGTCCGAGGGCTTCGCCGAGCACGCCGGAGGTGGCGCTGAGCACGCGACGCCAGCGGGGCAGTTGGGCTTCCTGGCCATAGAGGTACTTGCCGTAGAAGTTGAAGTTCTCGACGTCGAGGTCGCTGTTCAGCATGGAGGCGCTGCCGTGGAGGACCTTCCAGTACAGGTAGTCCTTGATGGTGTTCAGGTCGGTGTTGAGGATGATCTTGTTGAGTTGGGCGATGAAATCGGGCATGCCGACGTTGAGGGAGTCGAAGCTGGGAGCGCCGGCGTTGGTGAAGTAGTCTTTCCAATTGAAGTTCGGGGTGGACTTTTGCAGTTCAACCATGCTGCGCATGTTGTACATGCGGTCGGGGTCGCGCATTTCGACGCGGCTCAATGAGTTCTTGGCCAGCTGGGTCTCGAGACCGAGGATGTTTTGGGCCTTCTTGTTGGCTTCGGCTTCATCGATGCCGATAAGCTTGAACATGTTGGTGACGTGCTCCACGTACTTGTCGCGCATCTCCTGGTTTTCTTTGGTGAGGTAGTCGTCGCGATCGGTGAGGCTCAGACCTCCTTGATAGAGGTGCATGATGACCATCTCGGCATTCTTGGGATCGGTGCTGCCGCCGGCGTTGAAGAAGCCGCCGAAGCCTTCGCTATGGAGTTTGCCGACGAGTCCGGCCAGATCGGCCTTGTCGTTGAGGGCGTTGATCATCTCAAAGTAGGGAGCCAGCTCGCTATAGCCACGCTGTTCAATGGCTACCGTGTCCATGCCCGAGTTGTAGAAGTCGCGGATCTTTTGGGCCGTGCTGCCTTGGACGGCGTTGGAGTCCTGCGACACCTCCTGGATGATGTCTTGGAGGAGGAGCTCGTTCTTCAGGTCGATCTCGGTGAAGGCTCCGTAGGAGGAGTATTCTTCAGGGATGGGGTTGTCGTTCAGCCAGTCGTTGTTGACATAACGGAAAAAGTCGTCGGCTGGGTTGATGGATGGATCCATGTTAGCCGTGTCAATGGCGGGCACGATTTCCTTCTCTTGTTTTTCGGTTTTTTCTTTTGGCGTGCAGCCTGCAATCATTGTTACTGCTACCATCATGGCAATTACTGTTTTGTGCATTTTTGTATTGTTAAAAATTGGTTTTTCTTTATTTGTCGCTCACCTCTATTATATGTCTCCTTCTGGTTTTATAAGTCTCCTTCCAGTTTCAGTTCGATCTGGAGCTTGCGCAGCTCGGGGTGGATTTCAACCAGTTTCTCGAACTTTTCCTTGTCGGTGTAGGCCTCGATTTCGGCGGGGCGTTCCATCAACTCCGGGCAGAGTTGGTATTGGTTGTTATGGAGCGTGTTTTTCAGATGGCTTTTTAAGGCGCTCATGCCTTCCGTGTCGTTTTCGAAAAGCATGTTGTCCACTTGGAAGTGGATTTCTTTTCCGCCTTCCAGATGGGGTTTGTATTTGCCCAGCCCGGCGGCGAAGTTGGGCGATATCTTTTTGTATTTGTTGACGAAGTCGTTCCAGGACGATTCCAGCTGTGCTTGGGTGAAGGGCGTGTCCCAAGTGGGTTCGTCCACTTCCTCCTTGGCGGCCTGTTCCAACGTGTTGGTGATGGAGATGGTGCTGCTGCCGCCACGGGTGCGGGAGCGGGGAACCGATGTGGGGGCAGGAGTAGGAGTAGGAGTGGGACGGGATGGGGTCGCGGATTGAACGGGTGTCGACGGCGCTGGGGTCGCGGGTTGCGCCGGTGAAGCGGTCGGTGTGGGAGCCTGAGCTGTGGGCTGCGTCGGTTGGGCCGAAGGCCTTGCGAACTGGACTGCCGATGGTTGGGTGGGTTGGACCGGTGAAGCGGTCGGTGTGGGAGCCGGAGTTGTGGGCTGCGCCGGTTGGGCCGATGGGTTAACGGGCTGGATCGCCGATGGTTGGGAAGACCGGGCTGAGGTAGCGGCTGGTGTGGGTGTGGCTGGCGAGGGAGTTGTCGTAGCCGGTGTCGCTGCCGGTTGGGTCGGCGAACTCACGGGTCGCTCCGGGGCAGCGGGTTGCTGGGTGGCACCCCGTAGGGGTGCGCTGTCGGTGGTTTGGGGCGGATTAACTCCGCCCACCATAGGGTTTGCGAGGGCCGGTTGGAGCAGGCTGGTCATCTTCATCAGGTTCACCTCTAGATGCAGCCGCTTGTTGCTGCAGTTGCGGTAATCGATGTCGCACCGGTCGTTCAGGTCGAGGGCGCGGATCAGGAAGGGCAGGGGACATTGCTGTGCCTGGCTGACATATCGTTGGCGCAGCGGCTCGCTGACCTCCAACAATCCCGTTGTGGCGGGATCCCGGCTCATCAGCAGGCTGCGCAGGTGGCTTCCCATGCCCATGATGAAATGTTGCGGCTCAAAACCTTTATTGATGATGTCGTTGAGCGTCAACAGAATGTCGTTGGTGTCGCCCCGAAGCATGTCGTCCACCATCTTGAAGTAATAGTCGTAGTCGAGCACGTTGAGGTTCTCGATGACCGCCTTATAGGTGATTTCCTTACCTGAGAAACTGACCATCTGGTCGAAGATCGACAGGGCGTCACGCAAGGCGCCGTCGGCTTTCTGGGCGATGATGTTCAACGCTTCCGGCTCGGCATGGATGCCTTCCATCTCCGCAACATGGGCCAGGTGTTTCTCGATGTCTTCGATGGTGATGCGCTTGAAATCGAAAATCTGGCATCGTGAGAGGATGGTGGGGATGATCTTGTGCTTCTCGGTGGTGGCCAGGATGAACTTGGCGTACGCCGGCGGCTCTTCCAAGGTCTTCAGAAAGGCGTTGAAAGCCGCTTGGGAGAGCATGTGGACCTCGTCGATGATGTAGACCTTGTATTGCCCGATCTGGGGAGGGATCCTGACCTGTTCCACCAGGTTGCGGATGTCTTCCACCGAGTTGTTGGAGGCGGCGTCGAGCTCGTAGATGTTGAATGAGGCGTTGTTGTTGAACGCGCGGCACGACTCGCATTCGTTGCAGGCTTCCATGTCAGCGGTGGGATGCAGGCAGTTGATGGTCTTGGCCATGATACGGGCGCAGGTGGTCTTTCCCACTCCCCTGGGGCCGCAGAACAGGAACGCCTGGGCCAGCGTGTTGTTGCGGATGGCGTTCTTCAGCGTCGTTGTGATCGACTGCTGGCCGACCACCGTGTCGAAGGTGACAGGCCTGTATTTTCGGGCGGATACGATGAAATTCTCCATAGACGTTATTAACGAATCAAACTACAAAGATATACTTTTTTCGGCGATCCTTGCGTTCTTTGTGTGGTTTTTTTGTATGTTTGCTCTCAAATACGTTGGAAATGCTGATCCTTGTTCCCAGAATAACCAACCGGCTCCATTATACGTTCGATTTCGTGTTCCGCACGATGCTCGGAGTGACGTTTCAGTTCACTACCGACACCAATCAGTTCCGCGACTACGAAGGTCCGAAGATGAGCTATGGCGACACGCCCTTGTGGGACGAGCCTTTCCAGAAGTCCGTGAAGCTGTTGTTCGAGCGCGACATCTACGAGCAGGACCTCAAGCCGATCGATTTTTTGGACGGGAAGGCGTTTTTCCCGGTGTATAGCCACCGCTCGCTGATGCCTTTCGATGTCTTTTCGGCCACGTTCTTCCTGATTTCCAGGTATGAAGAGTACCTTCCTCAGATCCGCGACCAGTATGGGCGTTTCACGCCGGAGTCGTCCTGCCTTTTCCGGCTCGGCCTGCTGACCAAGCCCCTGGTGGACGTCTGGGTACAGGAGCTGGCCAAACGTTTGCGTCTCGATCCATTCCCTGCCACCCGCAAGTACCACTTCCAACCCACCTACGACGTGGACGCAGCCTGGGCCTATCTCCACAAGGGAGTCCTGCGCACCGTGGGCGCATACGCTCGCGACCTCATGGCCGGCGACATGGAGGAGGTCCGGCGTCGCAACCAAGTGCTTTTCAAGCACGGAAGGGATCCTTTCGACAGCTTCGACTTTCAGCTACAGCTGCAGGAAGCATTCCACCTGAAGCCCATCTATTTCATCCATTGCGGCGACTACGACACCAACGACAAGAGCATCTCCATCCGGAAGGATGCCTTTCGCAAGCTGATCAAGCACCTGGGCGACTATGCCGACGTGGGCATCCACCCGTCGTTTTCCTCTTATCTCGACCCGGTGCGTCTGCGGATGGAGGTGGAACGGCTTTCGGAGGTCCTTAACCGGGAGATCACCAAGAGTCGGCAGCACTTCCTGAGGATGACACTGCCTCGTACCTACCAACGGTTGATCGAACTCGACATCCAAGACGACTATACCATGGGTTACGCTTCACAGGTGGGGTTCCGTGCAGGGACTGCCACCGCGTTCCGTTTCTACGACCTCGACAACGACATCGCCACATCGCTCACCATCCATCCCTTTGCGGTGATGGATGGCACTTTAAGAGATTATCTAAATCTCAGTGTAAATGGTGCTTATGATGTTATATCTAAAGTAGTAGATGAAGTTAGAAAAGTGAAGGGTACCTTCGTTTATTTGACCCATAACGAGACCCTTGGCGGACAAAAACGCTGGCAGGGATGGCCGGAGATGTACCGCAAAATCCTGGAGAATTGCCAATGATTGCCTATTTGAGACACGATCAGATCGACAAGACATGCTGGGACGACTGCATTGCCCAGGCGGTCAACGGCAACGTATATGCCTGGTCATGGTACCTCGACTTGGTGCATCCTGAATGGGAAGCTTTGGTTGAGATGAAAGATGATAATTACCTGTCAGTGATGCCGTTAACAGGTAATATGAAATATGGAATCCACTACCTCTTCCAGCCTTTCTTTGTCCAGCAGCTGGGCGTGTTTTCCAGGGAGGAACTGTCCCCTGGGAAGGTTGGTTCGTTTCTTGAAGCCATTCCGAAAAAGTTTCGTTTGATACAAATCCGTCTCAACGAGGGCAATGAGGTTCCAGATCGTTTTAGAGGCGTGGAACACCACTGTAACCACCTCTTGGACCTGCGTTTAGATTATAGTAAGTTGTTTTCTGATTATCACGAAAATACAAGACGTAACCTAAAGAAGTCATTGAAATATGGTTTGCGTTTGGTGAAGGCAGTTCCCATGGAACGGGTCATTGCTCTTTTCCGTGAAAACCGGGGCGCTTCGATCCGGCATTGGGGGGATGCGGAGTACCGTCGCCTGCTGGCCCTCTCGCAATGTGCCGTTAGTTCAAGTAAAGCTTTTGTTTATGGTGTACAAACAATGGATAATGAGGATGTTGTATGTGGAGCATTGTTTCTCGTTAGCCATCAGAGAATCACCTTTTTGTTCTCGGGAAACAATTCTTTGGGGCGGGAATCCCATGCCATGACCTTCCTGATCGACCAAGTGATCCGGGAATATGCTGCCACCCCCTTCACCCTCGACTTTGAGGGTTCCGACGACGAAGCCTTGGGACGGTTCTATTCCGGTTTTGGCAGTGTTTCAATCACTTACCCCTCGTATTCCCGGCTGCCTTGGTGGTGGTTCAAAAAATAATTAAAAAATCTTTTTGATAATACCGAATTGTTGTATCTTTGTCTCAAACTCTGATGCAATGATTGAAGTTAGAAACCTTGAAGTGTGCGATAGCCTGTTCAATCAGGTGATCGCCGAGATCCGCGATGTTGAAATCCAACAGGACCGGATGCGTTTCCGTCGCAATTTGGAACGGGTCGGTGAGATTATGGCTTACGAAATCAGTAAGACCCTCGACTATGAGACCAAGGAGGTGGTGACTCCCCTGGGCGTCAAGGAGGTGCGTGTGTTGCAGGAACAGCCTGTGCTCGCCACCATTCTTCGTGCCGGACTGCCGTTCCATCAGGGCATGCTCAACATGTTCGACCGGGCCGACAACGCCTTCATTGCCGCCTATCGCAAGTATGACAAGGACGACGACTCCGAGATCCGGGTGGAGTATTTCTCCTCGCCTGACCTGGATGGTCGTGTGCTGGTTATCTGCGATCCGCTTTTGGCCACTGGCGAGTCGCTGGTGAAGACCATCGAAGGCTTGTTGGGCGACTTTACGGAGCCGAAACACATTCACATTGCAGTGGCGGTGGCCTCTTCCGACGGCTTGGAACATGTCTGTCGCACCATGTCGAGACGCCCTGTCACCATCTGGGTGGGCTCGGTCGATGATGAGCTGACCGCCAGGGCCTACGTGGTGCCGGGTTTGGGTGACGCCGGCGACTTGGCTTTTGGTGCAAAACACAGTTGATCATCGATTAAGGGGCGCCATGAGTCGAGACGGGTTTGGATCCAAGCTGGGGATTATCGCCGCCGCCGCCGGTTCGGCGGTGGGCTTGGGCAACATCTATCGCTTCCCTTGCGAGTTGGGTAACAACGGCGGCGGGGCTTTCCTGCTCGTCTATCTGCTCATCGTGCTTTGTCTGGGGGTGCCGGTGATGCTCAGCGAGTTTGTCATCGGCCGTCGTACGCAGAAGAACCCCATCGGGGCGTTCAAGGCGCTCCGGCCCAAGTCGGCTTGGCCGTTGCTGGGCTACATGGGTGTGGCTTGCGCTTTGGTGATCATGGCGTTCTATTCCACGGTGGCCGGATGGACCTTGGAATACACGGTAAAAGCCATCGGCAACCAGTTCCAAGGCAAGGACATCGAGACCATGGAACAGGAGTTTGTTGCCTTTCACAACATCGGATGGAAGAACATCCTCTGGCAAGGCATCTTCATCTTCCTGACCGGTTTTGTGGTGTTCAAGGGCGTCGCCAACGGCATCGAGAAATACTCCAAGGTGCTGATGCCCTTGCTGGTATTGATCCTGCTGGTGCTCGCCGTGCGTTCCGTCACCCTTCCCGGAGGCACAGACGGCTTGACGTTCCTCTTCAAGCCGGATTTCTCCAAGATCACGGGCTCGGTGCTGATCAGCGCGTTGGGGCAGGCCTTCTTCTCGCTGAGCATGGGCATGGGTGTGCTCATCACATACGGTTCCTATATCAAGAAAGAAGACAACATGACCACCACCGCCCTGTCAGTGACCTTGTCCGACACCTTGGTTGCGGTGCTGGCCGGTGTGGTGATCTTCCCCGCTGCTTTCTCGTTCGGCATCCAGCCGACGGCTGGCATGGGCCTGGTCTTCAATACGTTGCCGATGATCTTCAACCAGATGGCTGGAGGCTATTATTTCTGTGTCATCTTCTTTGTCCTGTTGGCGGTCGCTGCCTTGACCTCCACCATCTCGTTGTTGGAGGTGATTGTGGCTTATCTGGTCGAAGAGGTGCATCTGACCCGGCGTTGGTCCACGGTGTTGGCTTCGGTGGCCTGCTTGGCCGTGGGCGTGTTCGCTTCGTTGAGCTTGAAAGACGGCAGTGGCATCGCCATCGGCGGCAAGTCGTTTTTCGATTGTCTCGATTTCCTCTCGTCCAACATCCTGTTGCCGTTGGGTGCGCTGATGATCGTCCTCTTTGTGGGTTGGATCCTGGGTAAGACCGCTTTCTTCGAGGAGATCACCAACGGAGGGAAGCTCAAGCTCTCCATCAAGGGGGTGATCTATTTCATCATTAAGTTCGTGGCGCCGCTGGCCATCGCCGTCATTTTCATCACGGGTCTGCTTTAACCGGGTCCCCTGGATTTGAACGGATGTCCCACACCCCGTAGGGGTGTCCTGTCGGTGCCGTGGGATGGGTGGAAAGGGGAATAACAAATACGTTTTTCCGTATTCCAGGGGCCGTGCCCCTGGCTACCAACATCGAACCCCTACGGGGTTCGTCAACACCCCGTAGGTGTGCCCTGTCGGTACCGTGGGATGGGTGGAAAGGGGAATAACAAATACGTTTTTCCGTAATCCAGGGGCCGTGCCCCTGGCTACCAACGTCGAACCCCTAACGGGGTTTGTCCACACCCCGTAGGGGTGTCCTGTCGGTAGCCACGGGGTTGACCATCGGGAAACCCCTGGGACAAATACCATCCGATTACCCTTTTATTAATAGGTAACATAGTGTTGTAGGAGCGGATTAACGTCCCCGATGAGTTCGCACAGTTGTTTCCAGTCGCGGATAAGGCCTTTGCGTTCGCGGTAGTTGACGATGGCCTTCACCTGGTCGTATTCGAGATAGGGGTGTCGCAGCAGGGTCTTGAATTCGTCGTTGTTGACATCGAGATGCCGGATGTCGTCGGTTTCTAGCACGAGATAGGGCCGGATGGTCTCGAAACGGACGGTGTCCATGCCTTTGACCTCAAACAGCTGGTCCAACGACACATAGCCTCCCAGGCGATCGCGGTAGCGGTGGATCCGGCTGGCCATGACTTCGCCGATCTGAGGCAAGGCGACCAATTCGGTCGAGTCGGCGGTATTGAGCGGAAGCGCCTTTGGCTGGGCCTTCGTGTGGCCGGTGCTTGTATTCCCGTTGCTGGTTTTCGGGTTGGTGACGTTTCCTTCATGAATACGATATGTTGTTGTGGCGTCGTCGTCTTTGCTACTGTTTTTGCTGCGGTTTTTATCATGGTTCTGGCCAAGGCCCTTGTCGTCGGCATAGGTTGTCTTTCCGATCCCGTTCGTTCCGTCCTGTTTCGGTGTCTCCGGGTCGGGCAGGGCGTGGGCCGCCAACATCGAGTCGAGGTTGTGAAAGGCCATGGGGCCTTTTTTGCCGAAGGGGAGGACGGGACGGAAGAGGCTGAAACCCAAGAAGAGGGCGATGAGCGACAACAGGCTGATGACGGCGGCGCGTTCGCCCCGGTTGAGGACGATCAGTCCCTTGTTGATCTTTTTTCGTTTGTAGGTGGCCATGGTGGATGCTGTTTGCCTGCAAAGATATGAAAATAGATTCAATTAATACAGAACTATTGAAATATTGGCAATTCATCATTTTTATTCCCCATTTGGAGGAAAAATGTTATCTTTGCATTCCATTTCAACCTAGTAGGAATTGTCCATGAAGCGATTTGCCTTCCTGATGTTCGTTTTGTTGGCGCTTGCGACGCTCCCGTTGCGAGGCGCCTACCTGTTGATTCCGATGGACCACACCCAGTCGAACCACCTCAAGGCCTACGGTGTGGCCTATTTCGTGCTGCAGCGGGAGGTGGAGATCAGCTGGCTGCTCAACTACAAGGGCGGCAGTTACCTGATTCCCTACCATGAGCTGTTCGAGAAGGAATGCAAGATGCGCAACGTGTCGTATCAGGTCATCGCCGACGCTCAGGCGGAGGCGATCCTGGCACAGATTGCCGATCCGGGGGTCAACATGGATGAGATGAAGCTGCAGAAGGTTCCGCGAGTGGCGGTGTATGCCCCCAAGAACTCCCTGCCCTGGGACGACGCGGTGACGCTGGTGCTCACCTACGCGGAGATCCCCTACGACGTGGTCTATGACGACGAGGTCCTGCAGGGGGTGTTGCCCACTTACGACTGGCTGCATCTCCATCATGAGGACTTCACCGGCCAGTATGGCAAGTTCTGGGCACGTTACCACAACTATCCCTGGTATCAGGAGGACGTGAAGCTACAGGAGGCGACGGCGGCCCGTTGGGGGTTCTCCAAGGTGTCGCAGCTGAAGTTGGCGGTGGCCAAGAAGATCCGCGAGTTCGTGGCCGGTGGAGGGTACATGTTCGCCATGTGTTCGGCCCCCGACAGCTACGACATCGCCTTGGCCGCCGAAGGACTCGACATCTGCGACTACATGTTCGACGGCGACCCGATCCGACCGGGCGACCCGAAACGTCTGAATTACGACAACTGCTTCGCTTTCACCGATTTCACGGTCTCCACCAATCCGCAGGAGTATGAGGTGTCCAACATCGACATCTCGCTCGACCGTGCCCGGACCGTTCACGAGAACAACGACTTTTTCCTGCTGTTCGACTTCTCCGCCAAATGGGATCCCGTGCCGACCATGCTGACCCAGTGTCACGAGAAGCTGATCAAGGGATTCATGGGACAGACCACCGCCTTTAGGAAAGCCTACGTCAAGCCCAGTGTCGTGGTGTTGGGCGACAACGCCGCCTACGATGAGGACCGTTACATCCACGGCAACTTCGGCAATGGTTTCTGGACCTTCCTGGGCGGGCACGATCCTGAGGATTACCGCCATCTGGTGGGCGACCCCCCGACCGAGTTGGACCTGTATCCCAACTCTCCGGGATATCGGCTGATCCTGAACAACATCCTGTTCCCGGCGGCCAAGAAAAAGGAACAAAAAACTTAAAAATGCATAAAAACGCCCCGATTTGTGGCGGGATTGGGATTAATTCCTTACATTTGTCCGTTTTTTCATTGTTAAAACCAATTAAAACAAATCTAAATCTTACATACATGAAGAAGTACTTACTTAGCGTTCTGGCCCTGGTCTTGGGTATTGGCATGCTGCATGCCGGTCCCGTCGACGTCAATCGGGCCAAGATGGTTGGACAGCAATTTGCCCAATCCACTATGGAGACCAAAGGCGGAAGCCTCGAGTTGGTCTATGCTCCTGTCACGGAGCGTGGGAACACCGCGTTCTATGTCTTCAACATCGGCAAGGAAGGTTTTGTCGTCGTTTCCGCTGACGACTACTACCGCCCGATCATCGGTTTCTCGATGACGGAGCCTTTCGACCTCAACGTTCCCGGACGTGCCTACTATCTCCGTACCATCGAACGTGCTCGCAGAAGCCATACGGGTACCCCTTCGGTGGATGTGGCTGCTGAATGGGAGATGCTGGCCAACGAAGGCCGCCTGATGTCGAAGAACGGTGGCCGTGCAGTCGCTCCGCTCTGCTCCACCAAGTGGAACCAAAGCTATCCCTACAACTACTACTGCCCCGCATTTGCCGGTTGCCCTGGTGGGCACTTCTATGCCGGTTGTGTTGCCACCGCCATGTCCCAAGTGATGAAGCGCTGGAACCACCCGCTGCATGGAACGGGTTCGCACACCTACACCTCTCAAGCACACCCCTATACCTCACAGCACCCGGTCAACGTACCGGCCCAAACCTGCTCCGCCAACTTTGGCGCCACCACCTACGATTGGGACAACATGCCTGTCACGCTTTCGTCGGGTTCGCCGCAAGTGCAGATCGACGCTGTGGCCACGCTGATGTATCACTGCGCGGTTGCCGTCGACATGGACTGGGACTATGACGGATCCGGCTCGAACAGCCAACTGGCTTCGCAGCGTATTTCCGTCTATTTCGACTATACCAACGCCGCAGTCTATCAAAGAAGAGCCAACTTCTCTCCCACGGTGTGGGCCCAGAAGGTGAAGGAATCGCTGGATATGGGTTGGCCGCTGCTGTACTCCGGCACGGAGGAAGATGCTCCTTACGGACATGCTTTCGTGCTCGATGGCTATAGAGACGATGATTTCTATCACTTCAACTGGGGTTGGGGCGGTACTGGCGACGACTATTTCACGTTCGAGACCCAGGACTACCACGTCGGTGACGGTGCCATCTTCAATTTTGTTCCCTCCGCTGTGTACGCCTCCACGCCTCAGGCTCCCACCGCATTCACGGTTACCCCTGCCGCCGACAATGAACTGAGCGCCACACTGAGTTGGACCAATCCTTCGCATACCATGACGAATGCTACCCTTCCCGCCATCGACCAGATCATCATCAAGCGCGGTGAAGAGGTGATCGCCACCTTGGACAACGCCACCCCGGGCAGCACCATGACCTACGTCGATAACGAGGTCCCGAGATTCGACCAGTTCCAGTATTCCATCTATGCCGTCTATTCCGGCAGCCATGGCAAGACCACCTATTCCGAGATCACGAGCTTCGGTCCCACCTGCAACTGGACCGTCATGATGTCGTCCAACCTGCCGCAAGGCTGGCGTGGTGGCAACATCGCGCTCTATAACTCGGCCGGTTCCTTGATCCGTACCATGACCACGACCACTTCCAGCCCGTCTTCGGTTTCCGTTGCGGTTCCGGTGGGCAAGGTGCACTTCGTATGGAATGCCCCGTCGGATGAGATCCCGTCCATGACCATCATCATCAAGAACTCCCAAAACCAGACGGTGTTCAACTACACCGGTGCTTCTGCCGATTTTGCCGAGGGTACCTTCTATGAGGTCAACAATGGTTGCGGCAACGAAATCGGTACGGGTACGCCTTCCAATCTGGTGGCCCTTCAGGATGAGACGAGTCCTTACGACATCAACGTGTCGTGGGATGGCGTCAGCGATGGTGGCTACGGTTACAACGTGTATCGCGACGGCCTGCTCTTCCGCACCGTGCTCGAAGGCACTTCCTTCGTTGATCACAACGCCCCGGTGGGTGGCCACTGCTATTATGTGGTCTTCCTGAGCTATGGCGGTGAGAACGAGAATTCTTCCAACGAGTCCTGCGCCAATGCGGGTGTCGGTTGCGACGCTCCGTATGACCTCGACTATGAGACCACGGGTGCCCAGCACAAGATCAAGCTGAAATGGCATGCTCCCGACAATACCGAAGGCCTTTCGACCATCGAAATCTATCGTAAGAAAGGGGATGAGGCCTTCAGACGCATCAAGAGTGTGTCGCCCACGGCTACCAGCTATACCGATAACTCCCTGAACCAGGAAGGCAACTATTCCTATCGTGTCTGCGGCTACTACGAGGACAGCGACTGTGTCTCTGCTCCGGCTTATCTGCTGGGTGACCACAACCGCTTCCAGCTCGATGTGTACTGGTCGCCTACGGGTGTCGATGAGGCCAACGGTCAGCAAATCAGCGTCTTCCCGAACCCGAACAACGGTAGCTTCACGGTGGAAGGTGAGGCCTTGCAACAGGTGATGGTCTTCAATGCCCTTGGCCAGCTGATGCTCAGCAGTGCCTTGGAAGGCAACAGCGCCATCGTCAACCTGAACAATGTGGAGCCTGGCTTCTACATGGTGAAGGTGATCACCGCCAACGGTGAGTCCATCAAGAAGGTGTCGGTGATTCGATAAGAATCCGATTGCCTGAAAAAAAGTTGCGGCGCCTGGGTATCCAGGCGCCGCAACTTTTTTCTTGGGGTTTCACCCCGATGACTTTCCAAGGGGTTTCACCCTAGCTTTTCCGGTTTTTTCACCCCCGTTTTTCCAGGGGTTTTCAATCCCGTTTTTCTTGGGTCGTTGCCCGTGGTTACCGACAGGGCACCCCTACGGGGTGCAGCCAAAGGGAAGCCCCTGACGGGCCTCATGGTCGATAGCCCATCTTCCTGGTCGGTATGGTTTATTTCTTCTCCCAAACCTCGAACCGATACGAATAATCCACCTGGGGATCGTCGTCGATGACCTCCAGCTCAATCAGGTCGTAGTTCTCGAAGTTGATGAAGGGGAAGTAGGTGTCGGCCTCGAAGGCCTTGTCGATGCGGGTGAGGTAGAGTTTGTCGGCCTTGGGCAGGAACTGTTCGTAGATGCTGCCGCCGCCCATGATGAAGACCTCCTCCTCGTCGCGCACCAGGTCGAGCGCCTCGGGGATGGAGGTGGCGAGCTCGAAGCCCTCGGGAGCCTCGTCCAGCCGGTCGGAGATGATGATGTTGCGGCGGTTGGGCAACGCCCGCTGTCCCGGGAGGGAGAGCCAGGTGTTGTGTCCCATGACGACACAGTGTCCTTGGGTCACTTGCTTGAAGTGTTTCAGGTCGTTGCTGTTATGCCAGATAAGCTGGTTGTTGATGCCGATAGCCCTGTTTTTTGCCATCGCCACGATAATCGATAGTGTCATATCAGTTGGTAGTTGTTCTGTTGTTCAGTTAATCAGTTGTTTCGTTGGCTTATTAAAGTTGAATCCCATAGGGATGTTAGCTCGGTAGCCATGATTTTTCCAAGAAAAAGAACCGCCGAGCGAAGCGAGGTGGGGAGCTAGACAGACACCTCGCCTTTGATTGCCGGCCACGGATCGTAATTGACCAAGGTGAAGTCCTCATAATCAAAATCGAAAAGGTCCTTTACTTCAGGGTTGAGCAGCATGGTGGGCAGCGGACGTGGCGTCCTCGACAGTTGGGTCTTCACCTGTTCGATGTGGTTGTTGTAGATGTGCACGTCGCCAAAGGTGTGGACAAACGTGCCCGGCTTCAGCCCGCATACTTGGGCCATCATCATGGTCAGCAGGGCGTAGGAGGCGATGTTGAAGGGCACGCCCAGGAACACGTCTGCGCTACGCTGGTAGAGCTGGCACGAAAGCCGGCCTTCGGCTACATAGAACTGGAAGAAGGCATGGCAGGGAGGAAGCGCCGCCTTGCCGCCCGCTACGTTGGCGGCAAAATCCTTCTCGTGCTCGTCGGGGAGCACGGAAGGATTCCACGCGGTCACGATGTGGCGGCGGCTGTTGGGGTTTTCCTTGATGCTGCGCACCACTTCGGCGATCTGGTCGATGCCCTCGCCGTTCCAATTGCGCCATTGGGCGCCATAGACCGGACCGAGGTCACCCTTCGGGTCGGCCCATTCGTCCCAGATGCTGACCTTATGGTCGTGCAGGTACCGGACGTTGGTGTCGCCGCGGAGCATCCACAGCAACTCGTAGATGATGGACTTCAGGTGCACCTTCTTGGTGGTGACCAGAGGGAAGCCCTCCTGGAGGTCGAAACGCATCTGGTAGCCGAACACGCTGATGGTGCCCGTGCCCGTGCGGTCGCCTTTCTGCACGCCGTGGTCGAGGATGTACTGGAGCAGGTCGAGGTATTGCTTCATGAGCGTCGGGGGTTGTCCCGTGGGCGGTTAGGCTTTTTCGGGGGTGTGTTTGTATTTGAACAGGATCGCAAACAGGATGCCCACCACCAGGGCGAAGGCGGCGAATACGTACCAGGCTGTCGTCCAGCCGTTCATCACGTTGAAGCTCGGGTCGGCAGCGGAGGGGTTGAACACGAAGCGGTTCACCACCGCCTGGGCGCAGAACGAGCCGATGGTGGCGCCGAGGCCGTTGGTCATCATCATGAACACGCCCTGGGCGCTGCTGCGGATCTTCTCGTCGGTGTTCTGGTCGACGAACAGGGAGCCGCTGATGTTGAAGAAGTCGAAAGCCACGCCGTAGACGATCATGGAGAGGATCAACAGCACGAGGCCGAAGCCGGTGGGGTTGCCCGCACCGAGGAAGAAGAAGCGGAGCGCCCAGGCCACAAAGGCGATGAGCATCACCTTCTTGATGCCGAACTTCTTCAGGAAGAAGGGGATCAGCAGGATGCACAAGGTCTCAGAGACCTGCGAGATCGAGGAGAGGAACACGTTGTTCTTCACCGCGAAGGCGTTGGCATATTGCGGGTCGGCGCCGAAAGCGTCGAGGTAAGGCGTGGCGAAGCCGTTGGTCACCTGCAGGCACATGCCCAGCAGGAACGAGAAGATGAAGAACACGCACATCTTGCCGTCCTTGAACAGGGAGAAGGCGCGCAGGCCGAAGGTGTCGACAAACGAGGCGCCCTTGGCGGTCTTGTTGACCGGGCAGTTGGGCAGCGTGAAGGCGTACACGGCCAGGATCAAGCCCCAGGCGGCCGAGACGAACAGCTGCATGTAGTTGTCCTTGAAGCCGGTGAAGTTGACGATCCACATGGAGAGGATGAATCCGATGGTGCCGAAGACCCGGATGGGAGGGAAGGCCTTCACGGTATCCAGGCCGGCTTGGTTCAAGGCGTTGTATGACACGGAGTTGCCCAGTGCGATGGTCGGCATGAAGAAGGCCACGCTCAAGGCATAATAGGGGAAGATCTGCCCGAAGGTGACCTCATTGCCGTATTTCATGCCCATGTAACCCGCCAGTGCCATGAACACGGCGGCCAGGAAATGACAGATGCCGAGCATCTTTTGCGCAGGCACCCAGCGGTCGGCGATGATGCCGATCAAGGTGGGCATGAACAGCGACACGATGCCTTGGATGGCGAAGAACTTTCCGATGTGGGCACCCATGCCGATGCGGCCTAGATAGATGCCGAGTGAACAGAGATAAGCTCCCCAAACGGCGAAGATCAGGAAGTTCATCACGATCAGTCTAAACTTGATTCCTTTCATATTGAGAGATTTAAAGATTCAAAGATTTAAAAATTCAAAGAAAGATTCAAAATTATAAAGATTCAAGGATTTAAAACAAAAGATTCACGAAAGATGAGGTGCAGGGGATTAGAACGGGGGTTTGGAGTTGATGAGGTCGCGGAGCTCGGCGGCTTTGGCGTAGTCTTCCTCGTCGATGGCCATCTGCAGCAGTTTCTGGAGTTGGTCGACGCTGAGGTTGTCGAGGCGTTCGTATTGGGTGAGGAAGTCGTCGAGGGAGCTGCCCAGGGACCCCTCGTCCTCGTCGGGCCCTTGGCCCGCCTCGTCCTCGGGGGCCGCCTCCATGTCCTTCACCTCGTCCATCTCGATGCCGGCCTCTTCCATGACGTTCTCGTAGGCGGCGATGGGGCAGTTGAACCGTACCGCGAGGGCGATGGCGTCGGACGGACGGGCGTCGATCATGGCCAGTTCGTCGCCTTGCTTGCAGACGAGCATGGCGTAGAACACACCCTCGCGGAAGCGGGTGATCACCACCTCCATGAGCTCCACCCCGTAGGTCTCGGCGAATTTCTTGAAGAGGTCGTGGGTGAGGGGACGCGATCCCTTCATGTCTTCCATGCCCAGGGCGATGGCTTGGGCCTCGCTGTTGCCGATGACGATGGGGAGCCGTCGCATCGAGTGCTTGTCGCCCAGGATCAGCACGTAGGCGCCGCTCTGCGACTCGCTGTACAACAGCCCTTTGATCTCTAATGCAATCTTGTTCATTTTCAAAATATAGGAAGGGAGAACCGCTTCTCCCCTTCAAAGGACAAAAGTAGGGACATTTCTGGACTTTTGCAAGAAAAAAGCAGCCTCCATCATTTTTTTGAAAATTGTTTTTGCATTTTTTTGATTTGTTCCTAAATTTGTCTGCTTAAACGTCATCTAAGCCTCATTGAAAGGATATTCTTAAAATCAACAATGTATAACTAAATCAATTGTTTATGAGTCTTTCAATCGTTTATTGGGTGTTGGCTGCCTCCATTCTGGCGCTGGCATTCGCTTTCTTCTTCTACAAGTCGATGATGAAAGAAGATGAAGGCACCGACTTGATGAAAAAGATCGCCGCGCACGTCCGTAAGGGCGCCATGGCCTACCTGAAGCAACAGTACAAGGTGGTCATCATCGTCTTCATTATCCTGGCGATCGTGTTCTTCGTGATGAGCCTGTTCCACTTGCAGAACGGCATCGTATGGTTCGCCTTCCTCACCGGCGGTTTCTTCTCCGGCTTGGCAGGCTTCTTCGGCATGAAGACCGCTACCTATGCCTCGGCCCGTACGGCCAATGCCGCCCGTCGTTCCCTGAACAGCGGCTTGAAGGTCGCCTTCCGCTCGGGCGCCGTCATGGGTCTCGTCGTCGTGGGTCTCGCCCTGCTCGACGTCTCCGTGTGGTTCCTGGTCTTGAAAGGCACCAAGCTCCTTGAGATGGTGGGTGCCGAAGCCGACCTCGTGACGATCACCACCACCATGCTGACCTTCGGTATGGGTGCCTCCACGCAGGCCTTGTTTGCCCGTGTGGGTGGCGGTATCTACACCAAGGCTGCCGACGTCGGTGCCGACTTAGTCGGTAAGACCGAGTACAACATCCCTGAGGACGACCCGCGCAACCCTGCCACCATCGCCGACAACGTGGGTGACAACGTGGGTGACGTGGCCGGTATGGGCGCCGACCTCTATGAGTCGTATGCCGGTTCCATCCTGGCTACCATGGCCCTGGGTGCTTCCGCCTTCGCCACCGCCGCCACGCAGAGTGTCGCTGGTGCCGAGATGCAGCTGAAAGCCGTGTTCGCTCCCATGCTGATCGCCGCCGCTGGTGTGTTGCTTTCATTAATAGGTATCTTCCTGGTCCGCACCAAGGAGAACGCCGGCATGAAACAGCTGCTCGGCGCCTTGAGCCGCGGCACCAACACCGCTGCCATCCTGATTGCCGCCGCTACCTTCGGCATCATGTACTTCCTCTTCGGAAAAGAGACGGGTGACTACGCCAACATGTGGTGGCAGACCTCGCTGTCTGTGGTGGTCGGTCTGCTCGCCGGCGTCATCATCGGCAAGGCTACGGAATACTATACCTCTCAGAGTTACAAGCCCACCCAGAAGGTGGCTGAGAGCTCCAAGACGGGTCCTGCTACCGTGATCATCTCCGGTCTGGGTCTGGGTATGCTCTCCACCGCCATCCCGGTCATCACTGTGGGTGTGGCCATCGTGCTGGCTTACCTCTGCGCCAATGGCTTCCATATCGAGTTCACGGCTGTCAACCTCTCGAGAGGCCTCTACGGTATCGGTATCGCTGCCGTGGGTATGCTCTCCACCCTGGGAATCACCCTGGCTACCGACGCCTACGGTCCCATCGCCGACAACGCGGGCGGTAATGCTGAGATGAGCGGCCTCGATCCTGAGGTCCGTAAACGTACCGACGCCCTCGACGCCCTCGGCAACACCACTGCTGCCACCGGTAAGGGCTTCGCCATCGGCTCTGCCGCTCTGACGGCCTTGGCCCTGCTGGCTTCCTACGTCGAAGAGATCAAGATTGCCTTGCTGCGTGTCGGTGAAGCAACGTTGGATCTCGGTGAAAGAGTGGTCAACACCGCCCAAGCCTCGTTGATCGACTTCATGGAGTTCTACCAAGTGAACCTGATGAATCCCGTCGTCCTGGTGGGTATCTTCATCGGTGCCATGATGGCCTTCGTGTTCTGCGGCATGACGATGAATGCCGTGGGTCGCGCTGCCCAGAAGATGGTGGAGGAAGTCCGCCGTCAGTTCAGCACCATCAAGGGTATCCTCGAAGGCAAGGCTGAACCTGACTACGAGCGCTGCGTGGCCATCTCCACCAAGGGTGCCCAACACGAGATGCTGGTTCCTTCCATCCTCGCCATCCTGGTCCCGATCCTCACGGGTCTGATCCTCGGTGTTCCCGGTGTGCTCGGCCTGTTGATCGGCGGCCTCGCTACCGGTTTCGTGCTGGCCGTGTTCATGGCCAACTCGGGCGGTGCCTGGGACAATGCCAAGAAATATGTCGAGGAAGGCAACTTCGGCGGCAAGGGCTCTGACAACCACAAGGCCACCGTGGTGGGCGACACCGTCGGCGACCCGTTCAAGGATACGTCCGGTCCTTCGCTGAACATCCTCATCAAGCTCATGAGCATGGTCTCCATCGTGATGGCTGGTCTGACCGTCACGTGTCACCTGCTGTAAGAAGACAGAAGTCAGCATTGCGAAACTTCTGACTTCTAAAAAAGAGCGCTTTGCTTTTGGCAAAGCGCTCTTTTTTTGTATTTTTGCAATGCCAACTTTTAGTTTTTGTCTCCCTTTATTCAATAGATATGGAATCCCTACCCGCCTTATTTTCCGACCTTGCCCTGATTTTGGTTACTGCAGGTATCACCACGGTGATTTTCAAGTGGTTGAAACAGCCCGTCGTGCTGGGCTACATCATCGCCGGTTTCTTGATCGGACCTAACTTTGAATGGTTCCCCGTCATCAACGACCACACCAGTGTGGAGACCTGGAGTGAGATCGGTATGGTGTTCATGCTGTTCGGCATCGGCTTGGAATTCAGCTTCAAGAAACTGAAGAAAGTGGGAGGGACCGTCGGCATCACCGCTCTCACCGAGCTGGTGACCATGTGTGTGGTTGGCTTCGTGCTGGGCAAGATCCTGGGATGGTCGCAGATGGACTGCATCTTCCTCGGGGCCATGCTCTCGATCTCCTCGACGACCATCATCGCCAAAGCCTTCGACGACATGAGGCTGCATCGGGAGAAGTTCAGTGGCAACGTCATCGGCGAGCTGGTGGTGGAAGACCTGGAGGCCGTGCTGCTCATGGTCATCCTTTCCACACTGGCGGTGAGCAAGTCGTTCGACGGCATGCAGCTGCTGTATAGCATGCTGAAGCTGGGCTTCTTCCTGCTGGTATGGTTTATCGGAGGTATCTTCCTGGTACCCACGGTGTTGCGTTGGGCGCGCAAGTTCATGTCGGAAGAGACCCTGACGGTGTTTGCCGTGGGACTCTGCTTCATGATGGTCGTGCTGGCCAACCTGGCGGGATTCTCCTCGGCTTTGGGTGCCTTCATCATGGGCTCCATCTTGGCCGAGACGCTGGAGGCGGAGATGATCCACAAGCTCACCACGCCCATCAAGAACCTCTTCGGTGCGGTGTTCTTCGTGTCGGTCGGTATGTTGGTCGACCCCAAGATCCTGGTGGATTACTGGTGGCAGATCCTGGTCATCACCCTGGTGCTGCTGTTCTTCAAGCCGATGAGCAACGTCGCCGGTCGCCTGATCGCCGGGTTGGGCCTCAAACAGTCCATCCAGGGCGGTTTCTGCTTCAGCCAGATCGGTGAGTTCTCGTTCATCATCGCCAGCTTGGGTCTCAGCTACGGCGTCATCGACGAGTTCCTTTACCCGATCATCGTCTCGGTGTCCATCATCACCACCTTCCTCACGCCCTACGCCATCAAGGCCGCGCTGCCTACCTATAATTGGGTGAACAGGCATGTCCCCAAGCACTGGTTGAGCCATCTGGAGAACCAGGAAAGCGGCATCAAGGTGAAAAGCGGCCAAAAGGTGAGCATGGCCAGTTTCGTCGGCCGGCAGTTCAAGCATATCATTATTTATGTGGCCATCGTCATCGCGGTGCTGTTTCTCTGTTTCTGGGGCGGCTCGGTCATCATGGATTACGTTCCGGGGCTGTGGGGCAATGCCATCAGCGTAGCCATCACCTTGATCCTGGCCTCGCCATTCCTCTGGGCCATCGGTTTCCGCCATACCCTGGTCGGCACCACGAAAAAGCTGATGGAGAACAGCCGTTTCAACCAGACCATCATCCTCTCGATCTTCATCATCCGTTTCATCGTCGTGTGGGTCGTTGCTACCTCGGTGCTGCGTCACTTCTTCAATGCGTCCTTCTGGATGCGGCTGGGGATCGGGGCTCCATGGTATCGGATGTTCAATATCGGTATGGCGTTGATTTACACCGTCTTGCTCCGTGTGCTGAGTCCAGCCATGAAGTTCCATAAGCATATCGAGGAACGGTTTACCGAGAATCTCAACAAGCGGCAGCAGTCGCAGGTGTTTGCCATCCCGGAGATCCTGCAGGAGAACTGCCATCTGCAGAAGATGACCCTCAGTCCTGACAGCGTGTATTCGGGCCAGCTCATCAAGGAAACCGATTTCCGCGACAACTACAACGTGAGTGTGGTCAGTGTGGAACGTGGCAAGCAGCTGTTCGAGTTGCCCAAGTCCGATTTCCAGCTGTTCCCTTACGACAAGATCACCTTTGTGGGCCATGAGGACCATCTGAGGCTGTTGCTGGGCAGGGTAGAGGCCTTCGACGACACCCTGATCCAAGAACACGAGGAGAGCGATGTCGATCTGTATAAGGTGGAGGTCCGTCCCAACAGTCCCTACGTCGGGGTGACGTTGATGGATTCCGGGTTGGCCGAGAACTTCGATGCCATGATCATCGCCATTGAGCGGGATGGCCAGTTTATCCTGAATCCCTCGGCGAAGATTGCGTTCCAACCTGCCGATTTGGTGTGGTTTGTGGCGCAGAAGGAACGCGCTGAGGTGCTCATGCGTTACAATCCCGAGACGATGCCATGATCGTTTGTATTGCAGAGAAACCGAGTGTCGCCAAAGACATCGCCAAAGTGTTGGGTGCCAACACTTCCCGTGATGGCTATATGGAGGGCAACGGCTATCAGGTGACCTGGACCTTCGGCCATCTCTGCACCTTGAAGGAGCCCCACGACTATACCGACCAGTGGAAGGCCTGGGCCTTGACGCGGCTACCGATGATCCCGCCGCGCTTTGGCATCAAGCTCATCGCCGACAAGGGGGTGGAGAAGCAGTTCAAGGTCATCGAGTCGCTGTTCCAAAAAGCGGACCGTATCATTAACTGCGGTGATGCCGGCCAGGAGGGCGAGCTCATCCAGCGTTGGGTGATGCAGAAGGCCAAGGTGACCTGTCCGGTGCAGCGCTTGTGGATCTCTTCGTTGACCGAGGAGTCCATCCGTGAGGGCTTCAAGACCCTGAAAGACCAGTCGGAATACCAGTCGTTGTACGAGGCGGGGCTGTCGCGTGCCATCGGCGACTGGCTGTTGGGCATGAACGCCACCCGGCTCTATACGTTGAAGTATGGGCAGAACCGACAGGTCCTCTCGATAGGAAGGGTGCAGACCCCGACCTTGGCGTTGATCGTCAACCGCTATCACGAGATCGCGAACTTCCAGCCCGAGGCCTATTGGGTGCTCTCGACCGTGTATCGCGACACCGTCTTCAACGCCACCAAGGGCAAGTACGGCTCGGTGGATGAAGGGCAGAAAGACCTGCAAAGTGTTCAAGGAAAGGAGTTTACAGTTACCGATATCAGCACCAAGAAAGGCACCGAGGCACCGCCGAGGCTCTATGACCTGACTTCGCTGCAGGTGGAGTGCAACAAGAAATACGGCTTCTCTGCCGACCAGACCCTGCAGACCATCCAGAGTCTTTACGAGAAGAAATACACCACCTATCCCCGTGTGGACACCACCTACCTGAGCGACGACATTTATCCCAAATGTCCGGGTATCCTGGCTAAGCTCACGCCCTACGCCTCCTTGACCGCGCCTTTGGCCGGGAAGAAACTGCCCAAGAGCAAGAAGGTGTTCGACAACAGCAAGGTCACCGACCACCATGCCATCATCCCGACGGGGGTGGTGCCGCAGGGTTTGTCGTTTGCCGAAGAGAAAGTCTATGACGAGGTGTGTCGCCATTTCATTGCGGTGTTCTATCCTGATTGTCAGTTCTCTACGACGACCGTCCTGGGCCAGGTGGAGGAGGTGGAGTTCAAGGCTTCGGGCAAGCAGATTTTGGCGCCGGGGTGGAGGGAAGTTATCAAACCTCAAAAAGCGGAAGAGGGGATGGGACAACCCCATTCGGGGTTGGCTGTCGGTAACCCGGGGCTGAGGAACGAAACCCCGGGGGAAGAAAGAGGGGATGAAGAAAAAACCTTGCCCCTTTTCACCAAAGGCGAACACGGTCCCCATCAGCCGCAGCTGGCGGAGAAGTGGACCCAGCCGCCCAAGCCTTATACCGAGGCGACCTTACTGCGTGCCATGGAGACGGCCGGCAAGCTGGTCGATGACGAGTCGTTGCGCGAGGTGATGAAGGAGAATGGCATCGGAAGGCCTTCCACCCGGGCGGCCATCATCGAGACCCTGTTCAAGCGCAACTATATCCGTAAGGTACGTAAGAGCCTGGAGCCTACACCTACGGGCATCGAGCTCATCGGCCTCATCCACGAAGACTTGTTGAAAAGCGCCGAACTCACCGGCATCTGGGAGAAGAAACTCCGTGAGATTGAGCAACATAAGTACGAGGCCCGACAGTTCCTCGAAGAGCTGAAGCAGATGGTCTCCCAGATCGTCACCCAGGTGATGCTCGACAACAGCAACCGACGTGTGGCGGTGACGGTGGACGAACCCAAGCCGAAGAAGACGGCGCCCAAGACCGGTGCCGCCTCCAACGCCAAAACAGCTTCAAGGAAGACGGCTTCCAAGCAAGCGGCTCCGGATGCCCTCGTCGGCCAGCCCTGTCCCTTGTGTGGCAAGGGCCGTATCATCAAGGGTCGCACCGCCTACGGCTGTTCCGAATGGAAGAACGGTTGTACTTGGAGACAGTCTTTTTGACCATTTCATACATTTTTAGGGACATTTCATACATTTCGCCAATTATCCTATCTTTGCATTTCACAGGAGTTGCTACTTTTGCCTTGTCATGCTGAAGAAATACCTGATCATATCCACTGCCAACGACATGGTGCGCATCGCCCCCGAGAAGATCGTCTTCATCTCGTCGGACGGCAACTATTGCAACCTTGTGCAGGCTGACAACGAGACGCGCATGCTGACCTTCCAGTTGGGCCAGGTGGAGTCGATGATCCGGGAGCAGCTGGGCACTGATGGCAACCTGTTCATCCGTATCGGCAGGGGCCTCATCATCAATCGCAACTACATCTATTACATCAACATCCAAAACCAGAAGCTCATCCTCTCGGACGTGGCGCGGTTCACGCATACCGTGTCGGCATCCAAAGAGGCGCTGAAGCAGCTGAAGGAGTTGATAGAGAAGGAGGCAAAAGAATGAAGGAATTAAAGGAAATACGTGACGACGAGATCCGCGTCATCGGCGAGTCAACGCCACCCAAGCCCCAAGGCTGGAAGTGGTTGCTGCTGCTATTGGCAGGCCTTGTCGTAGGACTGCTCGTGTGGCATTTTTGGCCTGTGAAGCCACAGCCGCCGGTCGTCGATCCGGAACCAGGCGTCTTCGAGCCCTCGAAGCCCGTGGTGGAGCAACCGGCTGTGAAGCTGCCTTTGGCCAAGGCTGAGGAGACGGGGAAGCCCTTCGTGGAGATGGCCGACACCGTCATCAACGACATCCCGATGCGGCTTTACCTCCCTCATCAGGTCAGCCTGAGCCTGCATCTGGGCGCCATCGACCGTAAGGATCCGGGTATCATCTTCACCGCCCAGGCGGCCGACATCCGGGCCGACAACGGGGGTGTTGTGGGAGCCTTCGTGTTGAAAGGCGAGCCCAAGGCCTGGGGCCTCTCCAAGAAAGGCTACTGCGCCATCATCAACGACACGGTGACGGTGGGTGTGGCCGACAACTCGCCCCTCTTTGAAGAGGCTACCGAGACAGGCGGCTATTTCTTCCGTCAGTTCCCCTTGGTTGATAATGGGAAGCTGGTCGAAAACGAACAGAAAGGCAAGTCGGTGCGCAGGGCCCTTTGCGTCCGCAATGGCGAGCTCTTCACCGTGGAGACCTTCACCGCCGAGTCGTTCCACGACTTTGCCCAGGCCCTGGTGGATCTAGGGGTGGACAACGCCATCTATCTGGTGGGCGCCAATGCCTATGGCTGGGCCACCGATGCCGAAGGCCAACGCCATGAATTCGGCGATTCCAACCCCAAAACCAGCAACAAGTGGCGCAACATCAATTACCTGGTGATGCGTGGGAAATAAACACAAAGCCCGTCGTATTTTGGCCGAGGCCAAACTGGGTTAGTATAAAACGATCATCTTAAAAGCAACTCATACATTAATCAAAGCATTTCATACAGAACCCCGAAAAACGCTTGGCCGGTTTTTCGGGGTTCCTTTAATTTGCATCGTATTCAAATCAATCATAGTTGATTTTCAAAACATAAACAATACTAAGATTATGAGACTGCAACCTTTTTTCATTGCGTTGCTGATGCTTGCCGGGGTCGGCTGTTCGCCGACCCCGCAAGTGGAAAAGACGTCGGATGTGCCAGCCGAATCCATACGTGTCTCGGGCAACGGCATCTATTATTGGAAGAACGTGTTCGAGTTGAACGACACTGAACGGAATTTTTTAACGGAACATCAGGTGAAACGGCTCTACCTGCGCTTTTTCGATGTGGTGCCTGCCGATCCGGGCAGTTCCTCGAACTACCACATAGAATATGAGGCGGTGCCCAGTCCCACTGTATCGTTTCGGGATACCGTGCCCGAAGGTGTCGAGATCGTTCCTGTAGTCTATATCACCATCGAGGCGTTGCGACTGATCAACAGCTCGTTCAGCGACTACTCCAGTCTGATTGTCGAACGGATCCTCAACATGGCGGATTTCCATGATCTGGGTGCCCTTCGTGAGGTGCAACTCGACTGTGACTGGACGCAGCAGACGCAGGAAGGCTATTTTGCTCTTTGCCAAGCGGTAAGGGACCAACTGGCGCCTTTGGGAATCCAACTTAGCTGCACCATTCGTTTGTGGCAGCTCGCCTGCGCCTGTCCGCCCGTCGATCGGGGCGTGCTGATGCTCTACAACACGGGCAACATCACCGATCCCGACACCCGGAACTCCATCCTCGACCTGGATGACGTGAAAGCCTATCTGAAGGGCCAGCCCTACGGCCTGCCGCTCGACATCGGCTATCCCGTTTTCAGTTGGTATGTGTGGTTCCGCGACAACGGCTTTATGGGCTTGTTCCATCAACGACCCGACAATGACACCGTGGTCAAGGCAGGCGACGTGCTCCGCTATGAACACGTTGGTTTCGACGAACTACATGCGGTGGACAGCTTCGTCCGTCTGAACATGCCCGATGACGATGCCTCCGTGATCCTTTTCACGCTCGATTCCGCCAACCTCTCAAACTATACCTCCGATGAAATCCGTCAACTTTATCGCCACTATTAGCCTCTTCTTGGCGGCAAGCCATGTCTTCGCCTGTGGCCCCATTATCTACGCACCTTCGGAATACTATCTGTTCCATCTGGTCGATCTGCCCGAGGGTGCCGATGGCAGCTTCAACCTCAACAGCCATGAAAACTGTCTCCTCTGGCAACAGCAATCTGCCTCCGACATCCCTTTGGACGACATCTATCAGGTGGTCTATAAATACAAGTTGGAGACGCTGAAGGCCTTGGAGTCGCATCGTTATCCCAGTGAGGCGAAGGGCAACAGGATGGCACACTGGCTGGCCAGTGACGGGGGAAGGGAAGCCTTGTGTTTCCTGATCTTGGCCAAGAACTGCGAGTGGCTGCGTAGCGAGTTCCTGTCGCCCTGGTATTATCCTTCCAAGAAAGACCCTGTCAAGTACTCGCTCAACGACGTGGCCCTGTTGGCCCGCAACAAATCGGTCACCAGTCGCTTCGGCGACCGTTATGCCTTGCAGGCGGTCAGGGCGATGACCTCGCTCCAGCAGTATCAGGAGATCGTCCGCTATTGGAACCAGGTGAAGGGACTCCTCCATGAGGGTTTTCTGCGCCAGATGACCCTCTCGTATGTGGCGGGAGCCTGTGTCCATCTGGGCGACATCGAACAGGCCAAAGCGTATTACAAGGAAGCCAACGACCTCAAAGGGCTGTTGGAATGTGACCGTCGTTTCAATCCTGGGTTGAGCAGGGTAGAAGAGATGGAGCTGCTTTACGAGAGCTACCCCGACTGTCCTGAATTCCGGCGCAAGCTCTGGGAGATCCTGGGGCGTATCGAGCCCAGCCGTGACTGGGACGACCTGGATACTTGGCAGTGGGCCGACAACCGCGACGAGATCATCGCATTGGGGCGGCTGTGTGACCGCGTGTTGGACAGCGACCTTCCCGCCGACAAGGCGCTGTGGGCTTATGCCGCCACCTATATCGCTCATCTTCAGGGTGATGACCATCAAGCCGACCGTTATCTCAAGGTGGCCGAGAAACAGACCAAAGACCCAAACCTCGCCGATGCCATCCGGGTGATGCGCATCTATATCGACGCACAGATTAACACTTACGATCATGCTTACGAGCAGAGACTTTTCGGCCATCTGCAATGGTTGCAGCAAAAGATCGAGGACGGCCTTGACGATGAGGTTGCCAAAGGCTTTCATCTGTATCAGCTGACGTATTGCTTCAGTCATTATTACTGGAACGATGCCATGCGCTGCATCCTGCTAGGGACGGTGTGCCCCAAGCTGGTCGCGCAGGGCAACACCACGTTGGCCCTTCAGTTGGCCAATATGGCGAGCTATTCACTGTTGAACAAGATGAATCGGGTGGATGTGGCGTTCTATTTGTCGGATGACATCGCAAAGTATGGAACGCACCTGACAATGAATCTGTACCGGTATCGGCACAGCGGTTTTTTCAACGAGTATGACTATTGTAACCATTTTGCATCTATGGCCGACACGATGACGGCTGATGATCTGATCGCCTACACTGCGGTGGCGTTGCGTCCGCATACGTCGTTCCAACGCTTTCTCAACGCCCATTCGTATGTCGATCCCGACTATCTCAACGAGATGATCGGCACCCACTGCCTGCGGGAGATGCGTTACGCCGATGCGGAGCGCTATCTCTTGAAAGTCGCGCCTGACTACTTCCTGCGTACCAACGTCTTTAAGGACGGCTATCTGAACCGCGACCCATTCCGTGTGGAACATGCCCGATGGAACCATGGGGGCGATGCCAAGTTGTTCTTTGCCAGGCGGATGAACCGTTTGGAGCAGGACATTGCCGCTACTGCCGATCCCAACCAGAAGGCCATGCTGATGATTGACTTCGGCATCGGGCTGCGTAACGCATTCGACTATTGCTGGGCCTTGACGCAATACGTTCAAGGTTGGGTGTCTGGCGGTTACCTGTCGGATTGGGAGTACTCGGAGCAGACCCGGCAAGCCCAGACGTGTGCCGACCAACTCATTAATCAGGCCTTCAATGCCTTCACCGACGACGAATACCAAGCCCAGGCCCAGCTGCTTTTCTGCAACTACAAGACCGTCGCCGAACGCTATCCCGAGACCCTGGCGGCCCGGCAGGTTGTCGGACACTGCGACCGTTACCGGGATTACCATGCGGAGCGGCGGCAATAACGCATCAGGAGATGAAGAACAGGCACACGCCGGCGACGCTGATGACGGCGCCCACCACCTCACGCAGTGTCACTTTCTGATGGAAGAGGAGGGCAGCCGGGGCGATGATGAGAATGGGGGTGAGGGCGAAGAGCGTCTGGGCGATGCCTGCCGAGGTGAATTGGGTAGCTAGAAGGGAGGCGCTGACTCCGATGAAGGGCCCGAAGATGGTGGAGGCCAGCACGCATAACATCGCCTTGCGGTCGCTGAGGGTGTGACGCAGCTGGTCGAGGCCGTCTTTGTTGAACAGCATCAAGGCCAGGAAGAAGCCCACCAGCCCGATATAGGCCCGTATGGTGGTGGCGGCGAACGACATGCTGACGCTCACGGGCAGTGGCAGCACGGCGTTGGCGAAGACCGCGTCGCCCGAGATGCCGGCGGCATCGAGGGCGGCGTCATAATGCGTCAGACCCACCTTGCTGAGCACCAGGCCGAATCCCTGACAGATGCCCGCCATGGCGGCGAAGAAGATGCCTTTCTTAGGCAGCTTGAAGTGGATGCCGTGCTGGTGGGTGTCGTCGCTCTTCGAGAGGATCGACAGGGCGATGCCGCTCAGGGTGACCACCATGCCGACGATGGCGATGGGGCGCATCTGTTCGCCGAGGAGCAGCCGTCCCGTGAGGGCCGCGGTAGGAGCCGAGAGCGTCATGAAGAGCTGTCCGAAACGCGATCCGATGTGGATGTAACCCTGCATCAGGCAGTAGTCGCCGATGACGTAGCCCACCAGTCCCGAGAGCAGCAGCCACGTCCAGGTGCCGGCGTCGGCATAGCGCGGGTAGGGCACGCCCATTACCAGCCACAGCGTGACGCACAGGAACACGAGCGACATCGTCATGCGGATGGTGTTGAACGGCAGCGAGCCCATGCGTTTGGAGCCCACCTCCGCAAACAGAGCGGTGGCGGTCCACGACAGGGCGACGCCCAACGATATCAATTCACCTACAAACATTTCGGGGGCAAAAATAGGGAAAAGAGATATAGGATAGTAGAAAAATGATCTTATACGAACTTAAGCGAGAAAGCCTCTGAATAGGGAATGAGCTGGAAGCCTTCGAAATGGTTTCTCCAGGCGTCTTCTTCGTGGCTTCGGTCTATTACCTCTTGGGTAGTCAACGGCTTTATCTTAGATAATACGATTTCAAGTGTTTTAAGCTCCTGCTCATTGAAGGCCTTGGCGTCAAACGCACTGCAGTTTAAGCAGGTGCTCTCCATGTCATGGACGATCACAATGTCCTTGCGGATGCCGTCGATGTTATCGTAAATGGTGTCATAGTGAAAGGGTACTGGGCCATATTGGATGGCCTGATACTGGAGGCCACTGATGGATTGTCCATGTAGTTTGTAGTGTAGGAAGTCGGAATAAAACAGATCTTTGTTGAGTTTTGTAGGGAACATACCGCTTTCTTTGCAGATAAAGAACTTGATCATCTCGGAAACCTTAGCGACATTGATTTGGCCAAAGCCATTATAGATGGAACGGCGTGTATCTCGATAGATGATTCGTTTTAGCACCTCGTTTTCGGGCTTCGTTTCCGATGTCAATATTGAATGAAGCACCTTTTCGTATTCTCTTTTGTCGAATTCCGCACGGCTGTCTTCCAGCAAATGAAGCATGAACTGTTTGTTCATGATGGCCGAAAGCAATTTGCCGTTGGATTCCGAGGGCATCTGTCCTTTCTCATATTGCGCATATTGGTTGATGCCAAAGCCAAGGATTTTGGTCATCTGCTGGTAATTCAGGCCGTAGTGTAAGCGGATCTCTTTTATCTCGTCTGGGAACGGGATGCCATGGTTTACACGATACTGGGAATAAAGCTCATTGAACAAGAGTTCGTCTTGTTCAGTGGTGGTAAATCGCTCGCCTGTGTCTTCACAGACGTAATAACGAACATGGACCAACAGCTTTTCCTTTCGGAATTCATGTTCTTCAGTGGTGCTGACCTCTTTTACCTTCCCTCCAGTAAAAGGACTCTTTAACTCTACATAGTTTTCCATTTGTTATCTCATTTTTGTTTAAAAGCATAGCCGATAGGATGTTCCGCGATATGGAACGATATACAGATGGTTTGGTTGTTTGGTTGCCCTAATGCTATTTTGATATATAGCTCGGTTCCATCCATGTCTCTGCCGAATACCCACATTTCGTCAAAATACGCTGCTGGTAATGTCTCCACATAATCGTTTGGCTGTAATTGTCGAACAATTTCATCCCGAGCTTTTGGAGTTATTCCAAGAGCTTTCAAGGCTTCTTCGTTTTTGTCTCTGTCCAAATAGAAAATACCCCAAACGTCAAACTTGATGCCGAACTGATGGAGAAATTGCTCTACCTCTTGCTTTGATTTAATCATGGTTCTTACCTGTTGACGATGCAAAGATAATGATAATCCTTTAATTACTCATTAAAAAATGAAATTTTTATAGAATTGATCATTTTAAAATGAATCCTACACGATTCCATCTCTACTACGACGGTGGCCTTTGTGAGCATTCCCTCAATGTGTGTAAGGTGGGTTTCCGTTCCGCCTTTTTTGTTGATAAATTAATACCTGCTTTCCTCTTGACAAAACGAGGGATGCCTTCGTAGCTTTGCAAACAAAAAACAACCCCCTTATCCTGCTGTTTTAACGACTCCGTTTCGGGCTCATAATGATGGGGCCGGTAGCGGTGCCACTCTTCGAATAGCCATCCATAACCCTACGATATCATGCTGACAGAGAACACCATGGAACGGTTGCGCATCCTCACCGAATCGGCGAAGTACGACGTGTCGTGCTCGTCGAGCGGGACGGTGCGCCGTGGCAAGCAGGGCTTCGTGGGCAACACCGTGGGCGGCGTGGGCATCTGCCACTCGTTCTCCGACGACGGCCGCTGTATCTCGCTCCTCAAGGTGATGCTCACCAACAGCTGTATGTACGACTGCGCCTACTGCGTCAACCGCCGCTCCAACGACATCCCACGGGCGACGCTCTCCGTGTCGGAGCTGGTGGAGATCACCATGGAGTTCTACCGGCGTAACTACATCGAGGGACTCTTCCTCTCGAGCGGCGTGGTGCGCAGCCCCGACTATACCATGGAACGCCTCGTGGCCATCGTCCGCGAGCTGCGGACCACCCAACGTTTCTACGGCTACATCCACCTCAAGAGCATCCCGGGCGCCTCTCAGGAGCTGCTCAGCCAGGCGGGACTGTATGCCGACCGTATGAGCGTCAACATCGAGATCCCCAAGGAGGAGTCGCTCAAGCTGCTCGCCCCCGAGAAAGACCATCAGAGCGTGTTCCAGCCGATGAAACTCATCCAGCAGGGGGTGCTGGAGAACAAGGAGGACCGCCGACGCTTCCATCATGCGCCGCGTTTCGTGCCGGCGGGACAATCGACCCAGATGATCGTCGGCGCCACCAAGGAGTCCGACCGCGACATCCTCACCATGTCGTCGATGCTCTACACCCAACCCACGATGCGGCGTGTGTATTACTCGGGCTATGTCAGCGTGAACACCTACGACGCGCGGCTGCCGGTGCTCAAACAGCCGCCCCTGGTGCGCGAGAACCGTCTCTACCAGGCCGACTGGCTGCTGCGTTTCTATCAGTACAAGGTGGAGGAGATCGTCGATGAACAGCATCCCGACCTCGACCTGGAGATCGACCCGAAGCTGTCATGGGCCCTGCGCCATCCTGAGTTTTTCCCTGTCGATGTCAACACGGCCGACTATGAGACGCTGCTGAGGGTGCCCGGACTGGGGGTGAAGTCGGCAGTGACCATCGTGAACTCGCGCCGCTTCGGACGGCTCACCTCTTTCGACTTGAAACGGATCGGCGTCGTGATGAAGAAAGCCAAGTATTTCATCACCTGTCATGAGCTGACCTCGCCGCTCCCGGGATCGATACGCAGCGTCAACGAATTGCAGCCTGAACGGGTGCGGCAGCTGTTCGTCTCGCCCCAAGAACGTAAGCTGGCTGAACAGGAACGACAACTAACCCTGGATTTCGAGCCATGACGGTTTACACTTTCGACGGGACCTTGGACGGGCTGATGACGGCGGTCTTCGACTCCTTCGAACTGCATGAACAGCCGGAGAAGTTGCTGACCAAAGGCGACGCATTGCCCTTGTTCTGCGACCATGTGCACGAAGTGATCACCGACGAGGAGAAGGCCAAAAGGGTATGGACTGGACTGGAGAAACGCTTGACCTGCCAGGCCTTGCGGATCATCTCGGTGAGCTGGCTGTCGGAACTGCCCGAGGTGGTCCAGCCGCTGTTCAACTACGTGTGCAAGACCTTCCGACAACCTCAAGGAGCAGCCAGCATCGCGCTGAACTATGCCGATCCCGACGTGCTCGCCGTGACCCGCATCGGGTGGAAGGTGTCGCACGAACAGCTACGCATGAAGCAGTTCATCCGCTTCCAGAAAGCCAAGGACGGCACCTATCTCGCCGTCATCGGTCCCGACCACAACGTGCTGCCACTCGTCATCGGTCATTTCCGCGACCGTTTCAACGACCAGCCATGGCTTATCTACGACGCCAAGCGTCATTACGGGTTTTACTACGACGGAACGGGGATGCCCCAACAGATCACTTTCGAGGACGAGGCCTCCGTGCCTTTCAACCTCTATGACGGCAAGTTAAACCCCGACTTGTTGAGCAGCGACGACCAGCTCTTCCAAGACCTCTGGCGCACCTATTTCAAAGCCATCTGTATCAAGGAACGACTCAACCCACGGAAGCAGCTCAAAGAAATACCCCTCCGCTACTGGAAATACCTCACAGAGAATAAGAAGAGATAACGTCCAACGGCTAATAGCCTATTGCCAGCTCCTATTCGATCTCCAGCGTCTTCTTGCAGATCTCGATCTCCTCCGGGTCGCCGGTGTATTTGCCGAGGTCGTCGCTGAGTTTGACCACCTTCTTCCAGGTGCGCTTCTCCGTGATCTTGGCTGCCGTGAGCTTCACCACGATGTTCATGGCCTTCACGTTGTCGATGTCGCAGGTGAGGTGGGTGCCGATGCCGAACGAGTCTTGCATGCGCCCATTCACCGCCTCGTGGATGGCCAGGGCCTCATCGACGTTCAAGCCGTTGCTGAAGATGATGGACTTCTGCGCCGGGTCAACGCCCAGCTCCTTGTACTTGGCGATGATCTCCTCCAAGGCCTCATAGTTGTCGCCGCTATCGACACGCAAACCGTCGAACAGCTTGGCGTGCAGCTGGGTGAAGTTCTGGAAGAAGGCCTTGCGGGTGTAGGTGTCGTAGAGGAACACACCCAGGCTGCCGGCATACACATCCTGCCAGTAGTCCATGGCGAGGTAGTTGGCCTCGTTGTAGCCGTAGAGGGAACAGGTCTCGATGAACTGGTGACTCATGGTGCCGATGGGGGTGAGGTTGTATTTCATGGCCAACAGCACGTTGGAGGTACCTACGAAACAGGTCTTGGTGAACTGCTTCTGGGCCTCGATGAACGAACGGATCACCAGGTCCTGATGCTCGAACGAGAAACGACGACGGGTGCCGAAGTCGCTGAACTTCACGCCGTTGCCGATCAACCGGATGCCCTTGTCGTACGACTTCTTGTATTCCTTCTCGGCATCGTAATGTTCAAACTCGCCCTTGAGCTCGTGCATGAGCTCCGAGACGGTGGCCAGGATGGGCATCTCCCAGAACACGGTGCGCCACAACAGGCCGGTGACGGTGATGTGGAGATGGCCTTCGGCGTCTTGGCTCACCTCGACTTCCGACGGACGCAGGTGGAAGCCCTTCAGGAAGGTGAAGAACCACAAGGGGAAGTAATAGCACTTCTGCTTCATGAAACGGGTCTCCTCGCTGGTGATGCGGAGCTCGGCCAGGCTGTCGAACTGCTCGCGGAGTTTCTCGGCAAAGCCCTCGGGATAGACGGTGTTGTTGCGGTCCACAAAGGTGTATTGCCCCATGGCGCGAGGAAACTTCTGCAGATAGGCATAGCAAACGCTGAAGGTGTATAAATCGTTGTCTAACAGGCTGTTGATAATTCTTCTCATGATATTGTTTTTTTGAGGGTTAACTGGATTTGGCTTGGAGGCTCCGGACGCGGTCGGAGATGTATTTGGTGCTGTTGGCGGTGTTTTCGAGCACCTGGATGAGGTCCTTGCGCTTGACGATCTCCACCAAGGTCAACTTTTGGCTGAACAGGTCGGAGATGTAGCTCCCGTAGATCTCGTCGCATTCGTGTTCGATGGTCTTCACCTCGTTGCATACGCGGGCGATCTCGCGCCCCTTGCCGGTGTTGAGCGAGGGGAGCAGCTCGATGATCTGTTGCAGGCTCTGGCAGGCGAAGTAGATGTTGTCGGCCATAGTGACCACGGCATTGTCGAATTCGTGGAACTTCCGTGTGTAGAGGATGTTGCCACAGTCGTCGAGGCGGTCGAGGAGGTTGTCGATGCGTTCGGCCAGCTCGTGGACGTCGCTGCGGTCGAAGGGGGTGAGCACCGCGCTGCCCAGCAAGGCGTAGATGCGGTTGAGCACCTGGTCGCCTTCGGTCTCACAGTGCTTGATCTCTTTTTTCAAGGTCTCCAGCTGGGTCTCGTCTTGGGTATGGAGCATCTTGCGCAAGGCCGAGGAGGCCTTCACGAAGTTCTCGGCTTGCTGCTTGAAGAGCGGGTAGAAGCGCTCTTCCTTGGGGACGAAATATTGGAAGAAGGTGTTGAGGCTCATATCACAGCGGGAAACAGAGGTTTAACAAGAGGTTGAGCAGGCCGCTGATGACCAGGGGCACGGGGATGGTGAGGATCCACGACCACACGATGCGTTTGGCAGTGACCCATTTGACGGACTTCACGCCTTCGGTGAGGCCTACGCCGATGACGCCACCGGTGATGGTGTGGGTGGTGCTGACGGGGATGCCGAGGAACGAGGTGGCGATGAGAGTGGTGGCGCCGGCAAACTCCGCCGAGAAGCCCCGGATGGGGTTGATCTTGGAGAGACCGCCGCCCATGGTCTTGATGACGCCCCAGCCTCCGATGAGGATGCCCAGCGACATGATGACGTAGCAGAGGATGGCGAGCGTGTCGGGGATGTGGAAGCCCTGACTGCCGTCGTAGAAGACGGAGATGAACTCCTTCATGCCGTTGCCGACACCGGGCGTGGAGAACACGCTGGCCATCAACACGGCGATGATACCCATGGTCTTGGGTGCGTCGTTGGAGCCGTGACCGATGCAGAACAGGGCCGTAGAGCAGAATTGAAGCCGCTTGAAGGCTTTCTCCACCTTCTTGCGGGGCTTGTTCTTGCAGATCTTCAGCAGGAGACACTCTAACAGGAATCCTAGGAAGAGGCCGATCAAAGGGGAGAGGATGATGAACGCCAAGGTCAGGATGATGGGCTTGGCGTGGAGGACCTCGTTGCCGTTGACGAACCAGGCCGCGCCGATGATGCCGCCGATCAAGGCGTGGGAGGTGGAGATGGGCATGCCGCTCTTGGTGCAGATGGTCACCCAGATGGCCGCCCCGACAAGGGCCGACAGGATGAGGTAGGGGTTGATGACCGACTGGTCGGCGAAGTTGGCCATGGTGTTACCCACGGCGAATTGCTGGTTCAGGATCAACCGGATGAAGATGAAGGCGGTGAACTCCCAGAACGAGGCCCAAAGGATGGCCTGGATGGGGGTCATCACCTTGGTGGCGATGATGGTCGATATGGAGTTGGCTGCGTCGTTCATGCCGTTGAGGAAGGTGAAGACGAAGGCCAGCAGGATCGAGAGGATGATGGCGATGGTAAGCAGGTTCATTACGATTGTTTTATGATCAGACATTTCACGGTGTCGGCCACGTCCTTGGCGCGGTCGGTGGTGTCTTCCACCACTTGGGAGATCTCCTTGTATTTCAGCAACTCGATCTCGTCTTTCTCGTTCGTGAACAGATAGGAGATGTAGTCGCCATAGATGTCATCGACCACGTGCTCGATGTGGGTGATCTTCTGGCAGAGCTCGGCCACCTCCTGCTGGTTGGCTTTGAAGTCTTCCAGCTTGGTGAACAGCTCGATCATCAGGTTGGCGTCTTCCACGATGTTGTCGACGATTTCCTTGATCTGCTTGTCGAGGCGCTGGGGGTGGTACATCAGGATGGTCTTGGCCGAGTGGTTGATGAAATCGAGGAAACGGTCGAGCGACATGGCCAGGTCGTTCATGTCCTCGCGTTCGAAAGGCGTCACGAAGGCCGAGTTGAGCTCCATGTAGAACTCGCGCTGCAGCTCGTCGCCGGTGGTCTCTTGTTTCTTGATCTGACGGGTGAGCAGCTTGCGTTCCTCGGGATCGTCGGATTTGAGCAGCTCTTGCAGGTATTTGGCCGCGATCTGCGCCGTCTCAGCCTGCTTGATGTAAATCGGGAAGAAATGCTTGTCGCGGTTCCCCTTGGTAAAAAGGTTGTTCAGTGCCATGGTGTCATGGATATAGTTGCAGGCAAAGGTAAGAAAAAACTCCCAACGTTCGACGCCTGAAACCAACTTTCCTTTTTCGGACGTTTCTTTGGTAAAAAATGGCTGTTACGGCCGTCGTCTGAATAGTTTTTCTATCTTTGTGAATCCAAGCTGAAGTCCGATGGATAGTGGCTTTGGCGTGTTTTTATATCATAATGAAACTCTATTCTATGAAAATCAACGCTTTACTTCTCGGAAGGGCCTTGCGTGCCGTTGTGGTGGTTCTTGCTTTTTGTTTCTGTCCTTTGCATGTTCATGGACAGTATGCCTTGACGCTGAATGACGAGGACGAATACCAGACATATAGCAGTTACATTCCTTTTTATGGTGCTGAGGTGGGTGGATTGCCCGTCAACAGCCAATTCATTATTCCGTCATCCGATCTGGGCTGTGTACAGAACGGTACCATCCAATCGATCACCTTCTATCTTGCGGATGCGGATGCATACGATGCTGGCGTTGCGGTTCCCGACTGGGAACAGATGGGCTTGTGGTTCGATGTCTACTTTTTGGAAGTGGACGCACCAGTCTTTGAATACGATGGCAATGGACTGTATTCGCTGTATGATGAAGGGTCGATGACTTGGGTAGGCGGATGCACTCCAACCATCACGGCGCAGGACCATGGTTGCATGGTGACTTTTTCGGATCTGTACTATTCCTATGCAGGCGGCCATTTGTTGGTTTGTGTCATGCCGCCCCAGTTTAACAACGCATTTGATTGTCAATGGATGGGTTCGTACGACGATAACAACGATCCTTGTGCCGCCTATTCACAATACCAAGACTGGATGGAAGGCTATTCTACCTACGGTGAACATTTCAAGCCCATGATGACCATTGAATATTTCGGTGGTACCGAGCCGCCGTGCCAGAAACCGACCGCTTGCGCTGTTGAATCCGTCTCTGCCCATTCGGCTTGGGTGGATTGGACACCGGGTGGGAATGAAACGCAGTGGGAGGTTGCCTATTCGACGGACCCGTATGCAGGAGAGGACGGTCTGACGTTCTTTTTGGTCGATACCCATCCCGTGGAATTGACGGGCCTTTATTCCATGACGGAATATGGTGTTTGGGTGCGGGCGAAATGTGTTGACGGAACGGTTTCGAGCGCAAGGAGTGCCTCGTTTTGGACGGATGCCATCGCTGCTCCCACGGATCTGGCGGCTACCAATACCGAAACAGGCGATGCCACTTCCGCCGATCTGCAATGGCAATACGACGGACAAGACGTGAATCCTCCTTATTGGGACATCGCCTTGACCATGGATTGGGATGCTTCTCCTGACGATTTGGAGTTCATCACGGTCAACAATACGGCAGGGACGGGAACGGCTTTTTCGCACCATCTGACGGGTTTGGAGCCGTTTACCAGGTATAAGGCGTGGGTGCGGGCGGATTATGGCAACGGTGACGTGGGCACATGGAGCGAGCCGTGTTTTTTCAGGCCGACAGGGTTGGGGTATGATGAGTTGGATGTCAATAACTGCACCAATACGTCCACGGTGATCCCTTTCGCGCAAAACTGGACCGGATCCAGGAGTCAGTTCATCATCCCCGCTTCCGCTTTGACCGAATTGGTGGGCAAAAAGATCTGGAGGTTGTATTTCGGGTATAATGCCGGTTATCTCAATGCCAATAATATTGATGTCTATCTAGCTGAAATTGAGGCTGATGAATTTACGGAGGCTGCTTATTATGATTGGGATGACCTGGAGCGTGTGACCTATCAAGGGTCGGTCAATACCTCGGATGGACATGTAGATTTCGACCATCCCTACGTTTATGGAGGCGGCAACTTGTTGATCGGCGTCGTCAGCCGTTATTGTGGTTACCATGTCAGTCATCGGTGGTATGGCTGCACAATGGACCATTATGCTTCGCTCCGCAGTTCGGGAACCGGTTCGCCTACTTTGGACCATTTTGTTCCGCACACCCGTTTCTGCTATCTTTCAGGTTCGGATGCGCCGATGGTCACCGATACGACGGTGGTGGCATGTGACGCGTTTGAGTGGCATGGCCATACCTATCAGATGACCGGCACGTATTATGATACGCTGACTAGTGTCTCCGGAGTAGACAGTATTGTCGTTTTGCATCTAACAATCAACCATGACTTGCCAATAGGATCGTTCACCTATTTGAGCCCGATGGACAATGTGGTTATCCATGCGGAAGGTGTTGATTTTGTTTGGGATCCGGTTGCGAATGCCCAGCGTTATGATCTCTATTGCTGGAATGGCGAAGGGGAGCGGCCAAGTGTTCCTACCATCCCGGGTATCCAGGCAACGACCTGTCATTGGAATGGTTTGGCCAACAATACAACCTATCGATGGTGTGTCGTCGCCCGCAACGATTGCTATGAAGTTGAAAGTGCGGAGCGGACTTTAGTCAGTCAGATTACGCCGGGTCTGCGTGTCGTTCCGCAGGGGATGCTTGATTTTGCCGATGTTGAGATTGGAAACAGTAAAACCAAGACCTTGTCCATTGTGGGTGTTGCGTTGGATGAAAGCATTCAATATGGTTTCCTCAATGACGCATACGGGGTGGATGCCCCCTTCTTCCAAATCGTTCCGTCCAATAACTGGGATGCGTTGAAGGGCGGAACGCTATCGGTTACTTTTACCCCATCCAGCAGTCAGCTGTATTATAGCTCGGCGATTTGGATTGCTTCCGGTTCTCTCGCGGATACGGTTTATTTTGAAGGTGCAGTGGCCAATCGTTATGTCTTCTCTACAAGCGTGGAACAAACGATGTATACATGCGATGACGAGATCGTGGTCGCTGGCCATGTTGGGGATGTCCTGGGCCATGCGGTAGGGAACCTCGACGTGGAGGTCTATGTCCTCGTGATGGGGAGTAGAAAGACGTTCCCGACGCGCTCCGACGAACAAGGCAATTACAGCGTGGTGTACCATCCGCGGAAAACCGAGGCGGGATCCTATTTTGTCGGCTCGGGCGTGCTGGGAGCACAATCCTCGGCCGTGCACGATGCTTTTGACATTCCCGGGATGGGCCTCGTCGACAATCGCTTTGTCATCTGGAAGCCGTATTTGAACGATACCATACAGGGAACCATAGGGATTCGGAATCGGAGCAGCCGTCCACTCAGCAATATACGCGTTGTCCCGGTGTCGGTGCCTGACGGTTGTGAGGTGTCTTTCTCAAGTGTCAGCCTTGGCTCGCTGGAATCCGGTTATTTGCAGTATGTGGTCACCGGAACGGAATTGACGACAGGATCGCAATATGAGGATGCGGTGTTTAAGATCGTCTCTGACGAGGGGGTCAACATGGACCTGACTTGCTTCTATTATTGTAGGGCGGGCAGAGGCGTCCTTGATGTATATCCGCCCAATTTGCATGCAACGGTGGATAGGACATCGCAAAAGGTGTTCTCGTTTCAGGTGACCAATAACGGCAACAACGAGACGGGTGTGATCACGATCGATGTGCCGGATCTCGAGTGGATGTCGGTGCTGGGTGGTAATACGCTCGAATCTCTTGCCGTGGGTGACTCCTGCGCCTTTTCCATCGCAGTGTCTCCTGATTCGGATATGGAGCTGACGTCATTTGTTGGCACGATTGCCGTGAATTGTGCCAATGGGAACGGCGTTGCTGTGCCGTTTGATATTGTGATCGCCGAGTCTTCAACAGGTACCTTGGTCGTTGACGTCACCGATGACTACACCTATAACACCAATGGAGGGTTGGGACCCCATCTTGCCAATGCACAGGTGTTGCTGACAGGCTTCTATTCGTTGGACACGGTGGCCGTTGGCTTGACAGACACAGAGGGTCTTTTTGTGGCTGAAAACGTGCCCGAGGGCTATTATTGGTTGCGCGTTTCCGCCCCCGACCACAAGGATTTCGACCCCAGGGTCATCTACGTTGAGGCGGATGGCGCGAAAAAGGAAACGAATAGGGAAGAGGTGTACCTTCAGTTCCAGGCGATTTCCTATTCTTGGGTGGTGGTGCCTACCGAGATCGAAGACGTATACGATTTTGAATTGGTTTGCGACATCAAGACAAACGTTCCGGTCCCGGTGGTGGTCATCGAGGGTCCTAAACAAATTGGTCCGATGGATGCCGGGGATACAGTTAGGTTCGAATTGAAGGTAAAGAATTATGGTTTGATCGATGCATATGACGTAACGCTTTCAAACATGATACCCGATGGCTATGCGTGTACTACTTTGTTGGAGTATATTGATACATTGCCGGCAAAAGCCTCTGTTAGTGTACCGTGTAGTTTTGTCAAGTTGGATGGCGACCGAGACGAAGACGAGGTGATGTCTTGCGTGCAATGGCGTCGGTCGGTGACCTCATGGTGGTTCTGTAACCATAAGAGGGAATGGGAAAGATATGAGGATGTGGTATATGTGAAGTCCTATGAGCAGTGTGTTCAATTCCCGCCCGAGTCGATTGATAGTATTGGAGGGGGTGATTACTTCAACGATATCGTGACGCATCCCAGCGGCCCGATTCCTTTTCTGAATATTGCTGCCAACGTCGGTGATCACAATGGCAACACGGTTCTGGTCAAACCGGCAGAAGATTGTACGCCCTGCTGGAAAGTAGGGTTGTCGGCGCTCGTTCATATTGCCGCTGACTGGTCGTCTTTGCCGATTGCCGATCTTTTTGACTGTTATCTGTATGAGGCGACCCCGATGGATTTCGTTTATTCGCTTTTGCCAGCGCCATTTAATTATATGTTCATGAGTAAAAACCTTCTCATTTGTAAAGCAAAAGCTGTGGCCGGTTTTGCTGCAGGTGAAGGTGTGGAATATGCTGCAGGTGAAGTCTTGGGACAATCCGCAGGCGCTATGGTGAAAAAGATGGGTCCCGTGATTAGTATGGCACAAGGAATGATTTCGGTATGCAATCGGTTGAATGAGTGTATTTCATGGTATCAGCCTCATAAAGCGTTGGGTGACATTGGAGATGCGATGGATCGTTATCAGTATTGTGTTGATGTAGCGCAATCGATTCTTGACGTTTTTGACAATCTTTTTCCTGAAGAGGATTGGAAAGAAGAAGAGAACATCACGGAGTTTTATGACACTTTCTTGTCTTTGGTAGACACGGTGAACTACCTGATTTCCCCTCAGTCCGTACAACAGCTGAAAGAAGCGTGCGAGTTGACTGCGGTTAACGACTCAATGGTCCAATGCTTTGTCAATCGTTGGAATCGTGGTGTTCAGTATTGGAGCGAGGGGATCTATACGGTGAACGATCTTCCCGAAGGATATGACAGTCTTTTTGTCCAAATGGATACGAGCTTGATGCGTCCGCTCAGAGGAGTGGCTCAGGCTTTGGAGACTTATGGATACAGTAGTGTTTCCGAGATGTTCAATGAGGCTGTTGGATTCTTGCTTGAGAAAGCCGTTGAACACACCAACGACGTCTGTGCCAAGGTGAGCGTCAGCTTCAAGCAGACCATGGCCATGACCCGTGAGGCTTTCGAGGGTACCTTGAAGATCTACAACGGTCACGCATCGGATCCCATGGAGAACA
>JAEEGJ010002122.1_pt1 | contig 138275 bp, 98 predicted proteins | sample 8958761 | NCBI WGS metagenome assembly JAEEGJ01 (sample SAMN16246546, study PRJNA631951) | gut metagenome | biome: gut microbiome; feature: rumen; material: RS-attached | host: Bos | place: Iran: Karaj | collected 2018-10
CCATGGGGGCCTTGTCGATGGTGGTGTTGGAGCCTATCTCCACATCGTTGCCGATAATTACGTTGCCCAGGTGCTCTATCTTCTGCCAGCTGCCGTCACTCTGGCGGGAATTGCCGAATCCGTCGTCACCGATTATGCAGCCGGCGTGGAGGATGACCCTGTCTCCTATGACCATGCCGGGGAAAATGTGCACTCCCGGGTAGATCAGGCAATCTTTGCCTATCACGGTTCCCTCGCCAATGGTTACATTGTCGCAGATGTGTGTGCGGTCACCTATACGGCATTTCTTGCCTATGGTCACAAAGTCCCCCACCCACACCTGCTTGCCGAGCTTTGCGCTGCATGCGATGCGGCTGCGCAGCGAACGGCGGGCGCGGTACTTACGTTTGCGTTCCGCCATCACCTTGAGCAGCTGCGCCACGGCGCTGTATGCATCGGGCACTTTCACGAGCGTAGGAGTCACTTTCTCCTTTGGTTCAAAATCGCAATTAACCAGCAAGACCGAAGCCTTGCTGGTATAAACATACTTTTCGTATTTAGGATTTGCAAAGAAACAGAGCTGGCCGGGCCGGCCGTGTTCTATCTTTGCGAATGAGCTCACTTTGGCCTCGGGATCCCCTTCGACGGTTCCGCCCAAGGCGGCCGCGAGCTCTTTAGCTGTCATTTCCATATCAGAATCTCCAACCCAGAGTCATCATCACATCATATACGCTACGCTCGAGCTTCTCCAGAGGGGCTCCCACGTTTATAGACCTTCCGGCGCTGTCCATGGCATCGTATGCACCATAGTAATAAGGCGAATAGTATGCTGTGGGATAGCTGGTCAGGCGGAAGGCCAGGTCGGCGTAGAAGGAGCCGGGCGAGGAATAACCTGCACCGAGCGATACTGCATGAGTTATACTGTCAAAGTGATGGCTCTTGACGAGGTTCTGCCTGATTGCTGAAGAATTGCCTATGAACTGAACGGTCTCGGCGGTTACGCGGTTGCCCTTCTCGTCGTCCCAGTACTTCTCGGGATCGGTGAGGATGGAATAACCGGCGCGGATGGCCAGCACAGGCAGGGGCTTGACCTCGATACCGGTACGCACAGCGTGCGAAGAACCGCAGAAAGTACGGTTGATAAGGTTGGTACGGTCCCATGAAGTCGATTCAGAATAGAACTGGTCGACATCTTTGTACTTCATGACGCTGTAGTCGGTGAGCTCGTAGTCGAGGCTGAACAGGCCGACTCCGGGAAGAGTGTAAGCGATACCGGCGTTGAACACGTAAGGAGAACGCAGGTTGTAGTTGTACTCCCCGAGGGTAGACATGGCCTCACCGTCGTAGGTAGGATTCTCGTAGCAGGCGGAGGCGAAGTAGCGCCACGACTCCGATACCTGATAAAGAGTAGGAGTCTGGATGGCGGCACCTATCCTCAGGTGCTCGGTGGGCAGGGCGATGAAGCCGACCTTGGCATAAACGCCCGTGGCCTTGGTGTTAAGCTTGTAAGTATTGTCGGAAGACAGATAATTGGTCATATCCTTGCCTCCGGGGACTTCGAAGATGGTAGGGAATGCGCCAGGGTTCTGTGCCGCCTCGGCAAAAACCTCTTCACGCTGGTAAGTGAGGAAAGGAATGCCCAGGTTGAAGCCTAAATAGAAAGAGTTCTGGATGCTGAATCCCATATTGAACGCCAGGTCCGTCTTGGAACCGTAAGTATTGTACATGGCCGTCTGGTCAAGCGTTCCGGGCACGTAGGCGTAAGTCTCGCCGGAGTTAAGCCTCTGGTTGGCGCCCACGTAGCGGTTGGAGCCCACCGGGCCGAATTCGCCGATCTGGTTGGCCGCATATGCGGAATACAGGTCCCTGGGAAGGTTGGAATAATCCGTCCCGCGGGCGCCTGCCGCCAGGCTGCCAAGGAAAGATGTCGCGGAATTCTCACCGTGGGCGGTGGTGTAATTCAAGAAGGTGTTGGACGTATTGGCCACCACACCCATGGTTACATAGTCCACGGCGCTGCGCGAATCGCTGTACATCACCATGGTCAGGCCAAGGTTGGGCAGATTGAACTTGGGGTGAGAAGTCCTGAAGGCCTTGCCGAAAACCTCAGAGCCATCGGGCGAATAAGAAGCACCGCTGGACGAGATGAGCACGCCGGGAGTGATGGTCAGCTGCCCGTAAGGGGCCACGGCCGAGCCTGCCGGGTTGATGCCAATGGAACCAAGATCACCGCCAAGGGCAGTCATTGCGTTGCCCAGGGCCACAGAGCGTGCCGTGCCGTAGTAGTTGTTGCGGCTCAGCATCTCTGCATAATACATATCCTGTGCGCCGGCGGCAAAAGAAATTGCCGCAAAAGCGATTATAGTTACTAAGATACGTTTCATACTGCAATAGTGTTAATGGTTGACAAACTACCTGCGGCCACCGCCACCACCGCCGCTGCCGCCGGAATGGCTGCTGCCACCGCCGCCACCGGAATAACCGCCGCCACCGCCGGAATAGCTGCTGCCGCCGGAGTAGCTGCTGCCACTGGAGTAACTGCTGCCCGATGAGCTGCTGCGCGAATACGACGATCCGCCGCTATAGGAGCCGCCGCTGCGGGTGTAGGACGAGCCGCTGCCGGAGGCGCTGACACCTGAGCGTCTGCTGCCCGAGGAGCTGCGCGACACCGAAGATGAAGAAGAGCTGCCCGACCTGTGGTAGGACGAAGTTGCGGAACGTACGCCGTACGATGAAGAAGTGGCCATGGTGCCCGACCTGCGGTAGTTGTTGCCACCGGTCAGGTAGTTGCCGGGATTGGCGTAGCCGCTCCTGTTGACAGGCGTAGAGTAGTAGTAATGAGGATAATAGGGCGCATAGCTATAGTAGCCGTAGTACCCGTAATAGGGATAGCCGTAGGAGTAATAGCTGTACGGAGAATAAAAACCGTAGTAGCCATAGCGGCCGATTCCCCAGTATGGATCCCAGTAAGGGTCCCAGAAAGGATCCCAGTAACGGCTCCAGGCATAGCCTCTGTAACCCCAATAAGGGCTGTAGTAGTAATAGGGACTGTAATAGCTGTACCCGTAGTCATCGTAGTTCTTTTCCTTCAGCTTGAGGCTGTCGGAAGCGATGTTACGGGCTGCCATATCACGGAAATCTTCCTCGCTGTAGAGCTCCACCGGAGGCTGGGGCCTATAATAGATCCCGTCCGGGAAACGCTGGTCCGAGGCATATTGAGCGGCAGTCCCGCAAGATGCGAGCGCAAGCAGCGCAGGCAATAAAATAATCAGGCTCCGTTTCATTATGTTACCTCCTTTGATAAAAGTTTGTATCTTTGTATCGCAACATTCGTGCCGCGTATGCGCCCGATGCTGCAGTCAGCCGGTCTGCGTCCCGCCCAAGGTGCATCAAACCTGGGCGAAAGGGCCTCAGGCAAGACACAGGCAGGCTGACAGACTCAATTAACGATACAAATTTGGCAAAAAAAACTTAATATGGCAAAAGAGGTAACAAAACGAGAAGAAAATTATTCCCAGTGGTACAACGACCTTGCTCTCAAGGCCGACCTGGCAGAGCAGTCCGCGGTGCGCGGATGTATGGTCATAAAGCCTTATGGCTATGCCATTTGGGAGAAGATGCAGTCAATCTTGGACGGAATGTTCAAGAAAACCGGAGTCCAGAACGCCTATTTCCCCCTGTTCATACCCAAATCGTTCTTCAGCCGCGAGGCGGAACACGTGGCCGGCTTCGCCAAGGAGTGCGCCGTGGTGACACATCACCGCCTGATGAACGCTCCCGACGGCAGCGGCGTAGTGGTCGATCCTTCGGCCAAGCTCGAGGAAGAACTGATAGTCCGCCCTACATCGGAAACCATCATCTGGAATACATACAAGAACTGGATCACCTCCTGGAGGGACCTTCCCCTGCTTTGCAACCAGTGGTGCAACGTGGTCCGCTGGGAGATGCGTACAAGGCTGTTCCTTCGTACCGCCGAGTTCCTCTGGCAAGAGGGTCACACCGCCCACGCCACCGCCGACGAGGCTCAGGCCAAGGCAGAGGAGATGGTGCATGTGTACGCCGACTTTGCCCGTAACGTCATGGCGCTGCCGGTGATTGTGGGCCACAAGAGCCCCAACGAGCGTTTTGCAGGTGCCATCGACACCCTTACCATCGAGGCTATGATGCAGGACGGAAAGGCCCTGCAGGCAGGTACGTCGCATTTCCTGGGTCAGAATTTCGCCAAGAGCTTCGACGTGCAGTTTACCAACAAAGAGGGCAAGATGGACTATGTGTGGGCTACTTCGTGGGGCGTGAGCACCCGTCTGATGGGAGCGCTCATCATGGCTCACGGCGACGACAACGGTCTCGTCCTGCCTCCCGCCCTGGCGCCTATCCAGGTGGTAATGGTGCCTATCTACCGCACCGAAGAAGAGATGAACGCGGTACTCACCGAATTCGACAAGATAAAGGCAGGCCTGGAGGCTCTTGGCGTGAGCGTCAAGATCGACAGCCGCGACACGCTGCGCCCCGGCTTCAAATTTGCTGAATGGGAGCTCAAGGGCGTGCCCGTGCGTCTTGCAATGGGTGCTCGCGACCTTGCCGCCGGCACCGTGGAGGTTGCCCGCAGAGACACGCTCACCAAAGAAACCATGCAGCTCGAGGGCATCGAAGCACATATCAAGGGCCTGCTGGACGACATCCAGCAGAACATCTACAACAAGGCGCTCGCTTTCCGCGAGAGCAATGTAGAGAAATGCGACGACTGGGAGGAGTTCAAGGTCAAGATCCAGCAGGGCAAGTTCCTGCTCTGCCACTGGGACGGGACCACCGAGACCGAACAGGCCATCAAGGACGCCACCAAGGCCACCATCCGCTGCATCCCCGTGGACAGCTATGTGTGCAAGGAGGAGGGCAAGGATATCTTCTCCGGCAAGCCTTCGGAGCAAAGAGTAGTATTTGCAATTTCTTATTGATATGAAGAAGCTTACATTTTTGGCAGGACTGCTTGTCCTGAGCGTTTGGGCGTATGCGCAGGACGACGCCCAGCAGGCCGCGGCCGAAGCGGCGGCAGAGCTTGTAGGAGCCCCCAAGGAAGAGGCCCCGGTGGCAAAACCCAAATACTGGAAGTCTTCTTCGGTATTTGATCTCGGACTCAACCAGACTTCGCTCACCAACTGGGCGGCCGGCGGTTTCAACAACGTGACGCTCAGCGCCGGAGTTGACGCCAAGGCCGACTACGCCAAGGAGCTACTAAGCTGGAACAACCGCCTGCAGCTCCAGTACGGCTTTATATGGTCACAAGACAAAAAGAACGTGCTCCAGAAGAGCAACGACCGCATCTACCTCGAGAGCAAACTGGCCTACAAGACCGGTAAGGACAGCAAGTGGAACTACACCGCAAGCTACGACTTCCGTTCACAGTTTACCGACACCTGGGGCAAGTATGTCGAGAAAGAGAGCGAGCCCGGCATCTGGGAGGCCATCAACCTCAAATCGGGCTTTATCGCTCCGGCTTACAACAACATCGCGCTCGGTATGGAATGGAAGCCCAACGAGTGGTTCGACGTGAACATCTCCCCTCTCACCGGAAGTCTTACCATCTGTACCATTCCGGAGCTTCGCAAGGGCTACGGTATGCCTCTCGGCTGCGCCGAGGACGATGCCGCCTATGTGGCCGCGCTCGACACCAAAGACCCCGCCCAGTTCGGAAGGTTCTACAGGAACATGCTCTTCCAGCTCGGTGCTTCCGTCAAGGCCAACGCCAAATTTGCCCTGAACGATGTGTTTACATACGAGACTCAGGTGGTGCTCTTCACCGACTATCTCAACAAGCCTTTCCTGCAGAACAGGGTCAACTGGGACAACAAGATCACATGGCAGATTGCCAAGTTCTTCAAGGTGGGCTTCAACACCTGGCTCATCTACGATCCTATCGTAGAGATTGACGGAGTGGTCAGCAAGCTCCAGTTCAAAGACTTCCTCGCATTCAACTTCACCTACACGCTGGGCGCCAAGAAATGAAAGTACTCCTTGCAGTCAGCGGCGGTGTAGATTCGATGTATATGCTGCACAGAGCCCCCGAGCTTTTTCCGGGGGCTTCTTTTGCTGCCGCGCACTGCAATTTTGCCCTTCGCGGGGAGGAGTCGGACGGAGACGAGGAGTTTGTGAGGGAAGTGTGTTCCGGGCTCGGGGTAGAGTGCTACGTCAAGCGCTTCGACACCTTGGGATACGCCGGGGAGCACGGAGTTTCGGTAGAGATGGCGGCACGGGACCTGCGTTACGCCTGGTTCGGCGAGCTGATTGCCGAGCATGGCTTCGATGCCCTGGCCACGGCACATAATGCCAACGACAATGCCGAGACCCTGATTCTCAACCTCCTCAGAGGCAGCGGAACAAAGGGCCTGAGGGGCATCCCGGGAGAGCCTGCTGCAGGGTTCCTTCCGGAAACTTCCGCTTCGCTCCATCCCTCCCACTGCTCTTCGCTTGCGGGCCCCTCCCGTTCACGTAGTCACGGGCGGCTACGGTTTCCTGAAGGAACCCCGCAGCAAGCCCCTCTGATCATCCGGCCGCTGCTGGGAGTAGGGCGCGAAGAAATCAAAAAGTGGATGCAGCAGAGGGGTCTGGACTGGCGCGAAGACAGCACCAACGCCCTTAACGATGCTCGCCGCAACATCATCCGCAACGAAGTCTTCCCCATCTTCGGCCGCATCAACCCGTCGTTTGTCCGCACGCTCGGCGAAGATATGGAGCGCATACGCCAGACTGACGACATTGCCGACGAGTACTTCAGGGAGGCTGCCCATAATATTGTAGAAGAAAAAGGCAGCACGCTGGAAATCAGCGTACTGCCCCTATTGGAACTAAAGCACTGGCGCTATGTCCTATGGCGTATTCTGGAAGATTGTTCTTTCAGCGCGCCCACTTTCGGCAAGCTCTGCGAGCTTCTGGAGCGCTACCGCACCGAGCCTCTCGGCACTGTCACACTTAGCGGCAAAGCTTTCCAGTCGCCCTCTTACGTGCTCCGCGCCCGTAAGAAAACACTCGTTCTGCTCCCCCGCTAACTGTTCCCAAATTTTTAAAGGACTCCGTAGCGGCTGCCGTAGTCAAGCATCTGACCAAGGTAGTCGTCGGTGTAACGGATTTCGTAGTCGGTAATCACACCACCCTTCTGGACGGGAACTATCTCGGGATTGATAAAACCGCCGTAAGGCTTAAGTTCAAGTGCAGCATAGCGCTCCTTGACTTCTTTGTGAATGGCAGGATCGATCTTGACGGCATAAGTCTCCACGAGGTTCTTGCCAGCGGAATAATCACCCTCTGACTTGATGCGCTGGATTTCGGCAAGAAGTTTTCCGAACAAGCCGCGCAGCGCCTCGTAGTCAGTGACCACGAAGTAGGTCTTGCCGTCGCGTACGCGCTTCTCGATCACATCGCCTCCCTCGGCCGCAGCACCGCGCCCCTGCTGGTAGCACCACTCGGCAATGAGCTTGCGGTCCTGCATGTGAGCCTCGGTGTTGGAGCGTCCGAGTTCCACGCGGTTGAACTGGACCATAAGGCCGTTACGGATGAACGAATCGTACTCCGCCTTGTAAGCCTCGGCGTCGGGCATGATGCCAAGCTCCACAAGTTTGGGGTCGGCCGCGTAGTAGAGTCCGAACAGGTCGGCCCTCGACTCCTCAAGCGCCGAAGAATACTCGCCCATGGCAGTGCTCGAAACTCCCGGGAGCAACTGACCGGAACCGTGCCCGAGGCACTCGTGAAGGTCGGTATGGATCTCGGAAGCATAGGAGCCATATTTCTTGGAACGCGCAATCTCGGCCTCGTCCCAGGCGAACTCGGTCAGCACGCTCTTGGGCTGTTCGTCGGCGGAGAAATCGTAGGCGTGCGTAATATTGGCTATGGTTACGCTCTTGGAGCCGTAGTCGCGGCGTATCCAGTCGGCGTTGGGCAGATTGATACCGATGGGGGTAGCGGGATAAGAGTCTCCTGCCAGGCACACCGCATTGATAACCTTGGCGCTGATACCCTTGACCTTTGACTTTTTGAAACGCGGATCGACCGGCGAATTGTCTTCGAACCACTGGGCGTTGGCGCTCAAGATGGCAGAGCGCTCGGAGGCCTTGGCGTCTTTGATATTCACGTGGCCCTCCCAGGAGCCCTTGCGGCCCAGAGGATCGTTGTAATCTTCCACAAAACCGTTCACGAAATCGACGGTACCCAGAGTATCCTTGACCCACTCGATATTGAATTCATCCCATTTGCGCAGGTCGCCGGTACGGTAGTACTCAATCAGGAGCGAGAGAGCCTTCTTCTGGATATCGTTTTCGGCCACCTTGCGGGCCAGGTCAAGCTCGGCGCAGATCTTTTCGATGGCGGGGCCGTAAATGCCATCCACCTTCCAAGGCTTCTCCACTACCTCACCGTCTTCCTTGACCAGCTTGGTGTTAAGTCCGTAAGATACGGGACGGGGGTCTGATGGATCCTCGATGGATGCATAGTAGGCCTCAACCTCCTCTCGGGTCACCCCGTCGTAGAAGTTGACCGACGACTGCTCCACAATGTCACCCTCGCCGGATGTGCACCTGCGCTGCGGGCAAACCGAAGGATCATAGACATACTCCAGAAGGAAACCGGCTTCGTCGGAACGACCTACGGCGTCAAGAAGCTTCTCGAAATAAGCGGCGTCACAGGCGGGGAAGAATTTATCTTCGGCATAATGATGATGTATGCCGTTGCTGAAGAACAGCCTCTTGGCGTACTCGGTAAATGCCTCGAATTCGCTGCATTTACGGTCGCCGGCATAGTTGGTGAGTATATCCTCTACAGCGTGGCGCAGCTGCAGGTTATAGCGGCAGTTCTGGTCCCAAAGGATATCGCGGCCCCATTTTGCGGCCTCGGCAAGATGGTAGGCGTACTCCTTTTGCTGAAGGGTCAGCTCATCCCAGCCGGGAACCTGGTAGCGGATAACTTTAACGTCGGCGAACTGGTCGACAGTATAACGGAAATCAGCCTTCTTCTGCCCGCAAGCGGTTGTAAGCAAAGCTGCGGAAACACACATCGTCATTACAATCAGTCTTTTCATATCAGTGTAAATAGTTTTTTCAAAGTTGTATCGCTGCCAGAAGAGCGCAGCTCGACGCCCGGATGGGGGTCAGTCAGCGGTATGCCGCTCCCCTGCAGCACGTCCTTCAGGCGCCTTGCCACAGCCGGTGCGGGATTGATGAAAGTCACCCCCTCGGGGGCAATACGCCGCATAAGGGGCAGCAGGAAAGGATAATGGGTGCATCCGAGCACAATGGTATCGGCGCCCTCGTCAAGCAACGGCTGCAGGCTGGCGCGGACCACGGCCTCGGCGTGGGGGCCGTCGAGCTCCATAGCCTCAACCAGCTCCACGAAGCCCTTGCCGACCCGCTCGGCAATGCGTACCGCATCGGCATACTGGCCCTTGATATTAAGATACTTAGGGGCTTTAAGGGTACCGGCGGTGGCAAGCACCCCCACCACTCCCGACCTGGTGCCGGTAGCGGCCGGTTTGACGGCTGGTTCCATACCCACGAAAGGCAAGGCGTACTCGGAGCGTAAAGTTGCAATTGCGGCGGCGGTTGCCGTATTGCAGGCCACCACCACCGCGCTCGCTCCCTCCGAAAGCATCATGTCCGTTATGGCCCGGCATCGGTCGGTAATGTATTGTGCCGACTTTTCGCCGTACGGACAATGAGCGTTGTCAGAGAAGTAGATATAACGTTGCTCAGGGAGAATCTTCCGAATCTCCCTGAGAACTGAAAGGCCACCTGAGCCTGAATCGAATATTCCTATCGTAGCCATGCGTTATGAGACCAACTGTCCGAGCACCTCGAAGCAGGCATCTCCGTCCGCACTGACTATCATTCGGTAGATAGTGTCGTCAACCTTGTAGTAGGTTCCGCCGCCGAGTTCCACGACCTCAAAGTCGTCGGGCAGCTTGTCCACTATGGCTCCTGCCGGAGGTACTATCACAACATACTGACCGTCAGCACCCTTGGTGTAGAACACTCCGTCGTTGTAGAAGTACTCGCCGCCGGCGTTGGCGTAGCTCTGCACGAGTCCGAGACTCTGGGCGAGCGAGCCGGATGCGGCCGCCATCGAGGAGTTCATAGCGATGTTGGCGTTCTGCTGTGCAATCAGGGCATTGTTGGCAGCTATGGTGCTGTTCTGCTCCTGGATTGTACGGGCGTTGTCGTTGATAGTATTGTAGTAATACAGATTGTCGAAGTAGTATGCGAAGCGGCAGGCGGTATAGACTGCATCGGCCAGAGGGCTGAACACGTATCCGAAAGGAGGACGGCACACCCAGTATCTGCCGGAGTAATACCTGTACCAGATATTGTCGTAGTAATAGTAGTCGCGGCCCCAGTAGTGACGGATCTCGTAACGAGGCAGGACAGTAATATAGTGTCCGTAGTTATGATGTCCGTACACGTGGAAGTGGGCGGGATTACCTCTCAGGGCAATGGGCTCGCGATGGCGGGGTGCCATGTGATGGCCGGGCCTGGGATTGACGTGGATGCGTCCTGCGCCGGGTGCTACTCCGGGACGATGACCGGGAGCGGGCCTGTGGGCAGCGTGGCCGCCGTAGTTGCGGGGGCTGTGATTTCCGTCGGCATAAGACCTGCTGTTAGCGGAAGGGCCGCCGGCATGTCCGCCGTAATGGCTGCCGCCTGAGGGCCTGCGTGCGCCGTCGGGCCTTACACCTCCGGAAGCTGCGCCGCCGTGGTGCGAACCGTTATCGGGACGTACACCGGAGTGACCGCCGCCGGAGTGCGAGCCGGTTGAAGGCACGCGTGCTCCGTGATTCTGGATGTCGCTGCCGGCCGAGCCGCCCGAAGGACGGTTGCCGCTCACGCGCGCTCCGCCGTATGCAGGTGCGCTGCCCATTGAACGAGGAGCCGAAGAGCTGCTGCTAACGTGGCCGCCGGACGGGCGTGAAGCCGAAGAGGCCGAACCGCCGCGGTTGACGTGCGCTCCGCCGTATGCAGGGGCGCTGCCCATCGAACGGGGAGCCGAAGAGCTGCTCACGTGGCCGCCGGACGGACGGCTGGAGCTGCTGGACGAACGGCTGTAGCTTGAGCCACCGCCTACATGGGCGCCCGAAGAACGGGTGCTCGGCGAAGCGGAGATACCCGACGCACGGTGCGAAGAGGATGAACCTCCGCTGAACGAACCGCCGCTACGGCTTGGGCTGTGAGAAGAATATGAAGATCCACTATGATGGGAACTTGTTGAGGGACCGGCACCGCTGCGCCGGGACTGGCCACAAACCTGGGCACTGGGAAGGAAAGCTAAGATGGCGGCTACCGTCATCAAGGCTGCAAATCTTGTCAAGTGTTTCATAAGGCAGTGGTATTAATTGTAAATCCAATACTTTTGTGCCAAGGATCTGAAGGCGGGGATGTCGGCGTTCCAGTACGGAAGGATATCCTGGACCTTAAATCGCTTGCTGAATTCCTTACTGACAAAATCCGTTCCACAAACTTTGTTGAACATCGAGATTCTGCCTTCGGAGAGTTCGAATGGATTCTTTTTATACAATTCATATACCGCCTGCATGACGTAGAACTGCACCAGAGTGAGAGGAGCTATGCTATAATCTGTAAAATAATACTGTACTCCGTGGATAAGTTTTTTTGCACTGCTGCCGTAGAAAGGAGTATAGTGGACGGTGCGCCAGGCCACCCCGGGCACATTGTAACTGTCGAGCCGCTCCTTAAGGGCGTCGGCGTCGATCCACTCGGCAGCGAATGCATCGAACGGTATGGTATAACCGATTCCTATGTTGAGATAGTTGTTGAATTCACCCACAAGCCCCGCGCAAGGATAGCAGATAGCACTGCGCGGATAAGGGATGTTGGGCGAGGGCATCACCCAGGGCAGACCGGTCTGCTCGTAGGTCATGCTGCGCTTCCAGCCCTCCATGGGCACAACCGTGAGAGAGCATTTGACGGGGGGCTGATCGCCCTTCTGCCCGCAGTTGAGCCCTTCTTCGTTGATAAGTGTGGCCAGCTCGCCCACCGTAAGGCCGTAGATATACGGAATGCGGTACTGGCTCACATAAGAGTGGAAACCCTTGCGGACCACGTTGCCCTCCATCTTGAGGCCTCCCAGAGGATTGGGCCGGTCGAGCACCATAACGGGTATCTTGAGCTCGGCGCAGGTGCGCATGGTAAGGCCAAGGCAGCTGATGAAAGTATATGAGCGGGAGCCCACGTCCTGGATATCATACACCAGGATATCGATGCCCTTGAGCATCTCCGGAGTAGCCTGCCTCGTGGCTCCGTAGAGCGAATGCACCGGAAGGCCGGTAGCCGCATCTTTACCTGACTCCACTTTGCCTCCGGCCCAGATATCGCCCCGCACTCCGTGCTCCGGCGCATAGAGGGCCACAAGATTCACGTTTTCGCGGAGTATATCGATGGTAGAGCGAAGCTCCCTGTCAACGCCGCTCGGGTTGGTCAGCAGGCCTACCCTCTTGCCCTGCAAGCCCTCGAAGCCGCGGTCGCGCAGAACTTCTATGCCCGGCTTGACCTGACAGAATGCGGTAAGGCTTACGGCAAGCGCCGCCGTACAAAGAAAGTAACGAAGAAAGTTGCGAGACAGCATAGCATTACAAGTATAAAAAATCCAACATACCCTAGCGCTTCTTGCAAGTATCCGGCCACAAGTCCGGGAAGCATCATGGAAAGGGCCATGAACGCGGTGCAGATGGCATAATGGGATGTCTTGAGCGGGCCTTCGGAGAAGTGCATCATGTAGAGCATGTATGCCGAAAAACCGAATCCGTAGCCAAATTGGTCAAACACCACGCAGGAACCTACTACCCAAATATTGGAGGGTTGGAATATGCTCATGAACAGATAGACCGAACACGGCAGGGCAAGCGAAAGCGCCATAGGCCAGATGCAGCGTTTGAGCCCGCTACGGGCCGCCGCAAGCCCACCGAGTATTCCTCCGGCAAGCAGGGCTATGACGCCGAAAGTGCCATACACCAGGCCGAAAGTGTCGGTGCTCAGCCCAAGGCCGCCGACCTCCACCGGATCTTTAAAGAACGGGAAGAGCATCTTTACCGAAAAAGCCTCGGGAAGGCGGTAAAGCAGCATGAAAGCTATTGCGAGCCAAACTCCTTTCTTGCGGAAGAACGAACTGAAGGCGGCTCCGAATTCCCGAGCCACGTCACAGGCGTTGCGCACGGTGGCGGCACTGCGGTCTTCGGAGGGACGAGGAAGGATAAATGCGTGGTACAGAGCCATCAGCAACAGCAGGCCCGCCGAAACCAGCATGGTCACCGACCAAGCCGCCGGGATATCTCCCATGCGTTTTTCAAGCACACCGGCGAGCACCACCAGCACGCCCTGCCCGAACACCATGGCGATGCGGTAGAAAGTGCTCCTTATACCCACGAACGCCGACTGACGGCGCTCGTCGAGAGCAATCATATAGAAGCCGTCGGCCGCTATATCGTGGGTGGCCGAGGCAAATGCTGCGATGATGAACAGGATCAGGGTTACGGTGAACGTAGTAAGCCGCACCGAAAAGGCCACAAGGGCAATGGCCGCAAGCATTATGAACTGCATTGTGACTATCCACCAGCGCTTGCTGCGGAATATGTCAACGAAGGGGCTCCAGAGGGGTTTTATCACCCAGGGAATGCTGATAAGACTTGTCAGCAAGGCAAGGGTGCCGTTGTCCATGCCCATATCTTTGAACATGATCAAGGATATGGTGTTGACTATGAAATACGGGATTCCTTCCACAAAATAGAGGGTAGGAATCCACAGCCAAGGGGTTTTGCTAACTGATTTCTGCACCGCGATAATAGTATTCAAGAATTTGTTTGTAACCGAATCCCTTTTCGGCCATGACGGCCGCGCCTATCTGGCAGAGCCCTACGCCGTGGCCCCAGCCATGCCCGCGCAGCACAAAGTAGTCGCCCTCAACGGTGACATCGAAATTGGAACTCTTGAGATGTGATGTGCTGAGAGCACGCCTGATGGCCAGCTCTTTGCCAATGACGCCTGAAGCCTTGCTGCCATTGATCTTAAGGAACTTGATACGCCCTGAAGGGCCGCGCTCCACGGCCTCCAGCGACTCGATGGTGCCGTAATCGGTGCCGGTGCGCTCACGTACAAGATTGGAGAGTTCCTCGCGGGTGTAGCGCTGCTCCCAGTCGTGGAAGTCGGTAGTCTCGAGGTCGTAGTCGTTAAGCACCTTGGCAAGGATTTCCCCGTCCCGACAGTTGCAGTAAGGGTCTTCGATGCTCTGCAGGTAGGGATAGTCCCTGTCTTCCCAGCAGGTGCTGAAGAGCTCCGTACGGCCACCGCAGCACTTTGAGAAGCGGGTATCGCAGATCTTGCCGCCGTATCTGAGCACCTCGCCCCAGGTCTGGTCGATGGCGTCGCGCACCCCGTCCCCCACTGCCAGGGTAAGCCCCTGGTAGCGCTGGCAATGGTCGTCGGCGCACACATCGTAGTTGGCATGCGGAACTGCCGATTCGGCTTGCTCAGGGTTGCGGCGGTCCTGCATTCGCGCCATAGCCCAGCTGCGGGAAATGACGGCGTGGGCCTTGAGGAACTCCAGCGAGGAGCCTGCGCTCATCTCAGACGAGATGACGCTCAGCAGGTAATCTTCCAGCCCGACCTTGTTGATGGCAGTTATCTTGCCGCCTTCGACTATGAATTTCAGGGATCCGGCGAACTTCTGGTTTTGCTTTCTCTGCCAGTGGAAGTCGATGCCGATGGGCACGTTACGCAGTATGAACGAAGGCTCGGCAAACAGGGTAGAACGCGTTACCGAGTCAAAAAGAAGCTCGTCGTACAAGGTGCCGTTGTAATTGATGCGCCCGTCGCAGACGCTCACCCTCTGGGGGCCGGCGCCGTCGGAGATTATTTCGAATTCGATTTCGGGAGCGGATATTATGCCCACTTCAATCTCGGGCTGGCGGCGCGTAAGGCGCTTGTTTATCATTTGCTCGTCCGAGGGGCTCACGCTTACCTCCGACAGCATTTCTTCCAGCATTTCGGGAGTGGCCTTGAGGAAGTCCTCAAGGTGAGGAGCCACAAACACTCCGGCCATTTCCGCCGCACCGGGGCCAATGGTCAAGTGGTCGGGGCCGTCGGAATAATAATGATGCGAGCGCAGAAGGCTGCGGAGCACCACCATCACCCTGTACTCGTTCACATCGGCTTTGTACCAGGCGTACAGATTGAAGCGCGGCTCGAGGCCCGTGTCTGGAACGGGACAGCAGTCAAGGAACTGGTAGAAGACTTTTGCCAGCGATTTAGTAGTAAGGGCCTTGATGCAATAAACGCCTCTGGTGAAACCATGATAATGATACAGTTGTGCGTCTTTGACCACCGAAAGCGGGGTTCCGGGGGCCTCAAGGAAGGCATCGATCGCCTTCTCGAGCGGCAGCGACTCCCTGGGTATGGCCTGGAAATGAAGATGGTCAGGTGCGGAAGCGCCGCTCTTGGGGCCGTTATAATAGACCGTATAGTCCTGGTAGTTCCAGGCAAAGTCGAGCATGTCGGGCAGATGATGCCAGATGGCCTGCGGCAGATGCTCCGACCGGGCTATCACAAGATGCTTCTGGAAAATGGGATAAGGGTTGACCTGGATATTGTACAGGCGGCCCTTGCGCCCCTCGAACTTAAGATGGAATTGCTCCTTGGGGCGGTTCTTCACGCAAAGGAAACAAGGTCTTGCCGCAAGCGTGGCAGGGGCGGTGTCGGCGGTGCTGGAAGCTATACGCTCTGGATTGAACTGAATCTTTGACTCCAAGCCGCCCACCTTGAGGGTGCGGGTCTGCATACCCTTGAGGGCCCGGAAGTTGGCCGCGGCCAGGGGCCACACCGACAACTGGTCCTGTATGAATTTGTTTAGCTGGTCCATTTTAAAGTAGGGCTAACAAGCTTTGCTTTATCTTGGGGAATTCGTATTCGAAATTGGGAGTAAGTATATCCTTGCCAAAGGCCGCCTCGATCTCTTCAATGGTCCACCACCTGCCATCGCACACCTCGGTTCCGTCGGGCTTGAGGGTAAAGTTGCCCACAGTGGCGAACGTGTTGACCAATTCCTTCTCGATGGACGATTCGTAAATGTAGGAGACCAGAAGCACGGGGTTGAAGTCGAAGAAACCGAGTTCCTCCGCCGCCTCGCGGAAGAGAGCCTCGCGAAGGTACTCGCCGTAATTGACGTGGCCGCCCACCGCCGTATCCCAGTACAGGGGCAGGAGCGTTTTGGTGGCCGCGCGGCGCTGCAGGTAAACCTGGCCGAAACGGTTGATTATATGCAAGTGGACTACCGGATGAAGGAGCTTGGTGCCTGAGTGGCAGGAAGCCCTGGAGGCCCGTCCGATGACGGTTCCGGTGGGTTCCACTACCGGCACCATTTCGCGGGCGCCCTTGCCGGCCGATGCCAGGGGGGCTATGCTAACGGGATAAACCAGATCCATCTTCGGGTGCGTTAATGATTGCTAATTCCTCCTGAGTATAGAGCAGGCGGTCGGTGGAGCCGGGCGACAGGCGCGAGGCCAGTACGAATGCGAGCAGCAAGGCCGCGGCGGTGCCTACAACGCCAAGGGCCCAGCCCAGCGCCCTGCGGCGGGGCTTGGGTGCTATTATGGCCGGCTCTGGTTCGGAGGCGGGCTCCGGCTTTGCGGCGGGCGCGGGTTCTGCGGCAGGCGCGGGTTCTGCGGCGGGTATTTCTACAGCGGGAGCTGCAGTGGCTGTCGCTTCTGCCGCGGGCACCTGCTCCACTGCAGGGACTGCCAGAGGCTCCGGGGCAACCTGTGGTTCCGGGACTGCCGGGACCGGCTGAATCACATCGGGCAGCGCGGCACTGCGGCGCGACTTAAGCGACACCGGCTCCAGGCCGCACGCCTCAGGCGAAATATCCAAATCTTCATCAGGAACGAAGAAGATATGGTTCTCACGGGTGGCCCTCAGCCTGCCCAGCCCGGGCAGATTTACTCCCTTGTCCCGCTGCAGCTCTGCCTTTAGATCCAGAACAAACGCATTGATTATTGCCTCCGCCTCTTCCTCCTGCACCGGATTGCTGCTGGCATACAATTCGGCAAGCAATCCGTCTGCGCTCTCCCTCTCCGAGAAAGACAGGCGCCGGTAAGGAGGGTTGACGGTATATCCACGGTCAGAGAACGAAGCGGGCATATCTTCAACCACAAAAGTCCCCAGCCCGGGCAGGGACAGGGAATCGTGGTCGAGGATAAGTTCCCCTATCATCCTTGACAGAAAAGTCACATCCATAACAAGGCAAATTTAGCAAATATCCGCGAGCGGAGCAAATCATACGTCTATCCACTCGTACTCCCCTCCCCAAATGGACAGGAAGCGCTGGAAAGATTCGCCCGAAATAACGACGCTGGCGCTATTGTCGCAGGGATGGAAACTCACCCTCTGGGAGTCTTTGAGGTCCGAGTCGATGAAATACTTCACCCTGTGGCCATTCTCAAAAAGCTCTTTAGGATTGGCCGTAGAAGCAATGTCCATATCGTGGATAAGCCCGAAAGCGCACACCGAGCCCGGCGTCACGCCAAGGCAGCGGTCCATACGCTCGGGGCTTGCAAAACTCAGTTTGCCCTGCCTCAACTTGTGCTCAAGAGCGTGGATATCCAGGTCCTTATGGCACTCCAGGCTCACCAGATAGTGCCGGTTGCCCTTGTGATTTCGGAAGAAAAGGTTCTTGCAATGGGTAGAATCGATATCTTTCCAGTACGCAAGAGCCTCCGCCACCGTAAACAGCGGCGGATGGTAGTGAATCTCATAAGGAATCCCGTTTCGCTCCAGCCAATCAAGAACCTCCTGTATCTTAGCATTCATAGCAGCCAATCGTTACAAATCGAAGAACAAGATACAAAAAAATCCAGAAATTATTTGCAAATCTGAAAATTCAGCGTAACTTTGCAGTCCCATCAGAAATGACGGGTGAAATATTCCTCCTTAGCTCAGTTGGTTAGAGCACCTGACTGTTAATCAGGGGGTCCTGGGTTCAAGTCCCCGAGGGGGAGCTCCTGAAAATCAAGCACTTACGGAAACGTGGGTGCTTGTTTTGTTTAGAGGGGGCGTGGTGTAGTCGCACTTTCGGAGCTAAATCAACCAGGTGCGTGTGGCTGTGTCGCTGTTCCGGGGCTAGAACAACTTGAGGGATGCCGGGTCGCGCTTCACAGCGCAAAGTTAAGGCACTGATTGACAGCAATTTAATTGATTTAGGGGGCCCGTTTCACTGGCACCCTAAAATGTTTAAAGCACTGTCTATCAACAACTTAATTTTGCGCCCGGAAGGCAGCAAGCAGCAGTTTATAGGGGGTTGCAAAAAGGTTGCAATTTCAGCCCATTATACTCCCCCTTCAACTCCATAATAAAACAATTTCACTCCGGCATATAACCGGAGTGAAATGTTGGATAGAGGGAGTAAAAGGGTTATGACTTTGTATTTGCCGACCATAAAAACAAGGATCAGACTTAGCTTATTCTACTGATACTTTTGAAAGTTATACCTCTCTCGTAGTGCGGCCTTTGTCTCTTCGTCCTGATTAGTAAAGTACGCCTTGAATCCCGGGCAGAAGTTGATGTGCCAGCGCCAGAAGCGACCTATGATGGATTTAGGATTCTTGTCGTAATGAGCCCGTAGTTTACAGGTCTCGCAGGGGTATTGTTGTGTTGCCATATTACTTGATTGATGTTTGAGCAAATATAGCATTTTATGAGGCATTATCAATCATTTGTTCAGCAAAAGATGCTCAAGTCCTGTAAACTTAAGCCTCTCGATATGAATTGGGTAGGACTTGAACCTTCTATATGCTACCCCAGAAAGAGACTCTTAACATATCCTCCATGTCAGATTTTTGCTTTTGATTTTTAAAGGCTGAAAGGCAATCGACTTCCTCGATATTTAAAGATTACATGAATGAACTGAAAACGACCTGTTATTCCAATCTATATATCACCGTTAGCCGAGTTGGCAGGTCTTTCTATTTGGTTATAGCAAGGATTGATCTTGGTAATTTTTGGGTCGTTCACGAAGCGTTTGTTGTTCACTCTCATTTATTATTAGCCAAAAGGATTTTCGCTATAATAAATTGTAAGCGTCCCCTTTTTGATCCTCTTCCGCAGTATTCGCTTCAACTATAGCATCGCCCGGGAAGAAATGTCCGCTGACCGACAACTTGAATTTTTGTGTATATTTGGAGCGATTAATCGAAATCCATCCATTATTATGAGCAGTTTCTGGGACAAGACAAAAGTATTCTTTGAATCGAGAGGATGGCGCATCTTCTGGTCATTGTTTGTCATCGCTGTTTTCGTCAACTTATTCGTACAAACGCTCCATCGGCCGATGGACTGGTTTCGCGTGGTACTTCTCATCACTCTTCCCATTTTTGTCTTAAGAAGAATAATCGAAATTGTGCAGGTCATCAGATCCAAAAACAAGGACAAGTAAGATTCGATGTGCATGAAAACGATTCTGAAAGTTATTTGGGGCATCTTTGCCGTGATCGGTATTCTGTCCACGGTGCTCATTCTTTTCTTGCTTGATGGGAAAACGACCATCTCTATCTATCCGTCAACAAAAGGACGGTTCGGGGAATATGTGGAGAAGCTCCGCACTTCCGGGCCTTTTGAGAAGGACTCGGTTGCCTTTGAAATGAAGATACTTCAGGATTCGGCCCGGGCAAAAGAGATCCGGGATTATTTCCAGTTGGAACAGTTGTACGATGCTGATGCGGACACCTGGACCAAGGCTCTCGCCATCGGCAAATATGTGGCGGCCAACATCCCGCACGACAATCAGGAGATAGAGCCTGAGCACCGGAATGCCATCGACCTGTGGGAGTATACCAAGAACGTCGCACCGGCGTTCAACTGCCGGCTGCACAGTATCCTCACCTTTGAACTGATGCTCGCCGCCGGTCTGGATGCCCGGTATGTCACCTGCCTTCCGGAAGATGAGAATGACAATGATTGCCACGTGGTCAATGAGGTGTGGCTTCCCGAGCTGGGTAAATGGGCGATGATAGACACTGATATGGATGGGAACTATGCTTCTGACCTGGACGGCACGCCGCTTTCCCTCAGGGAAATCAGGGAGCATTACATTTCCGGCGAAAAGATGCAGTATCATCCGGAATTCAAGAAAGCCACCACAAAGGTGAACGAACATTACTCCTATATGGCCAAGAACACCTACTGGTTCAGTTGTTGGGAGACGCTTTCATACTACCAGGAAGACAGGGAGAACCGGGAGCGAGAAACTGGCCGAAACATCAATCTTGTTCCGTCAGGTTTTGAAGCATTCCATATTCTAGATGGAGGAATTGATGTAACAGATGCCGACGCTTTCTGGGCGGCACCGGGCAAGGTCTCTTTTCGTGGGCGGGACCTTGCCCATCAATCGTGCTTCTAGCAGCGTGGGAACCCTATGAGCGGGCAAGGTCCAGGCATTTAAATTAGACCTTGCCCGAATGTTTCTAGCGGAGGGCCCCCAGCGGCTCTGTGTTGTATGGCAAGATACGTCCCATAAATTGCAGATTATTAGAGATATTTGTATTTTTGCCATCACCAGCCATCAAACAGACACTCGGGACTTAGGTATAATGTACCGCTTTCGATGCACCTTAGTTGTTTTAATCCTCGCCGTCGTGTGCCTCTTGCCGACTGCGGTCAGAGGACAGGGGCGTCTGGTATCTGTGCTGGCCGAACGTGATCTATCGCTTGAGCAGCAACTTGACTCAGTGATCGTGGAATTTGGACTCGATGTCAACAAGAACGATATTGCCATTGCTTTCAAACTGCTGCGCCGTTTCGGAGGGACAACCCGTTGTGTCGCATTGAAATATAAAACCCAAGATCCCAAAGGACGCGCCATAGAGGCGTCGGGCATAGTTGCTTTTCCGCTTAACAGGAGATTTCGGGGAGTGGTGGAAATGTGCCCTTACAATAGGGAGAAAAATCTCTGCGGCACTGCACGCATGTACTCCACAGAGATACTCGCCTCGTCCTTAGGATATGTTACAATCATGCCGGACCTCATAGGATATGGGGTTACGGACAGCCTCACCGTGGCATATCAGATGAGCGAGAACTCCGCTATTTTGTCCGCCCACTTGAGGCTTGCAGCAAAAGAGTATATCGAGAACGAACTACACTTGGTTCTCCCGTCCAATTCATACCTGTTCGGTTACTCGCTCGGTGCCCCCAGTGCCGTGGCACTTGCCGGTCTCTACAGTTCCGACCCTTCATACGGAGTGAAAGTAAAGGCTTTGTGTGTGGGAGGAGGCGCTTACAATCCCCGCCTCGCACTGGAAAACACCCTGCAGAAAGGGACCATCAACTATCTCATCTATCCCTCATTGGTAAGAAGCCTCAATTTTTGGTGCGATGCAGGGCTGGACCCGGCAAAAATCTTTTATGGCCGAGTGTTGAAAGACTATGAATCGCTGTCGTCCAGCACTTTGAATCCCAGGGAAATGGCCAGGATTTACGGAGAAGACTTGCATACTTACCTGCGCCCTGAGTTTTTCACTCCGGAAGGTTCACAGGAATTGGAGCGTATCAAGGCCATACTGGATACTTTTGCCGTCCCAGGGGCAGGTAGTCAACCGATACCGACTTCAGTTAAGGTAGTGATAAGACACTCTGAGAATGACGATATAATACCAGTGGTATGCGCGGACCTGCTGTACTACCAGATAAAGCAAACCGTTCCATCGGTCCGTTATCATAGGGAGCGCAAAGGCACGCATTACGAGACAGCCGTCCGTTCCTTCAGCGACCTGGCCAGGATCCTCCTGTAACAAGAGTCGCTTCAACTATAGCACCACTCAGGAAGAAATGTGCGCCGACCGATAACTTGTTTTTTTTGTGTATATTTGGCTAAGATCAGAACGTTAGTATGAAACTAAATAAGGAACAAAAGAATTTCATCAAGCGATGGGCGATAAGCGGTGCCCTTTATATCGTTCTCTTCCCTCTGGGGTTATTGCTGGCCGGCAAGCCCATGAGCTGGAGCCTGTTTCTCATATTCGCTTGTATAGGTATTGCCATATATGCACTGATCGGCTATTTAGGCATAGTTATTGGCCACTCGTCTAAGAATGATGACAAGTGAAAGCATTCTTTTCTGATTCTGCCGGGAATGTCTTTCCACTGAATATTTTTCCCCAAGAACCATGTATCGGGAGTTGTTATTCTAGTGTATTCCCTCTCTCCAGTGACATCTATTACCTTGATGCACTGCAAACGGGTCAAATACTAGACTCGAAAACGTGTTTCAGGGTGAATAACAATCTAATTCCACCAAGACCCGTCGGGATGGTGATAAGGATGAGCTTTTTTACCATAACTTAGTATTTTGATTGTTCCGGTTACGGTGGTTATAGACCGTCCATCATATAATACATCCATCTCATAGCCAGCTATTTTATTCGACATTAAAACAGGGCCATAACTCCAGTCACAAGCGATTCCTCCTTTTTCAGGATAGATGGAAGGGTTGTGCATAATGTTATCTCCTGCTTCAAAAAGGAAAAGCCTATTTAAAAAGGACTTCTCAGTGTCTTTCGCGGTTTTATCAAAAATGAGCTTTGTCATCCTAACTTCTACCCTATATGAACTAGTTATCCCCATACTATAGCCGTCGCTGGTAATCGACCACTCCTTCAAAGACTTATTCCATTCTAGAATCTTCTTCCCATTTTTGTAAATGATGGGCATAAACTCATGAACCATTACATAATCATTACTATCAGGGAAGACACCTAACTCAACACCTTGCCCAGTAAACTCTATCTTTGCGTTTCTTCCAGCATCTGGTACTAGATAATAATAACCTCTTTGAACCGCGTTATTATTAGAAATATATTCAGTAACTTCAATTAGGATGTCCCTCCCTTTGACGAGAGATGAAGGTTTTCTAATCATTATATCCGGGCTAGGATACACTCCTTTGCCCATGTTTCTGAGATTTTCACCATAAACCTTTATGTATGCGTATCCATCCGCATCAAAATCCGCGCTATTTTTCGTATAGCCATCAATAATATCCACAACATCGTTCTTGTAGTTTATCACCTTGAACGTATATGCGTAGCTCATATTGTCATTATTCCAGCATTCGGCTCCATGTTTAAAATGACAAAGTATATTCGTGGTATTATTCTTCTCCGGATCAAATAGCCCAATTGCTCCATAAGAGCGGTATGGCTCGTTCCCGTAGTATGCACTGTCAGAAGGACGTGTAGTATTTAATCTGTCATTAGTGCCAACTATACAATCAGGATTCAATTGCCAAGAAGAAAGAGAGTAGCCCTGTATTGAGGAATTTACAGTTACTGTGCAATAGGCCTTTTTGCCACCATCATTAGTCGTTACTGTTATTCTGGCAGTACCAGTATTCTTGGCAGTAACCTTTCCCCTGGCATCTACGGTGGCTACAGATGTTTGGTCCGAAGACCAGGTCACCTCTTTGTTAGAAGCATTAGATGGGGTCACAGTGGCCATCAATGTAGCACTCTCTCCAACGCTCAGGTTCAAAGAGGTTCTGTCAAGGCTTACACCTGTAACTGCAACTGAAGAGCTGGAAGGGTTTACTTTTACTGAGCAGGTGGCTTTCTTGCCGCCTTCAGCAGTGGTAGCGATTATTGTGGCATTGCCTACGCCCTTACCGGTCACCTTCCCGGTCTCGTCCACAGTGGCGATTGAAGTGTCGTTGGAAGTCCAGTTGACATTCTTGTTGGTGGCATTGGACGGCTCTATCGTAGCTACGAGAGTCTGGCTTTCACCTACACCGATGGTAATGGACGACTTGTTCAGTTTTATGCCGGTCACTGCTACGGAAGACCCTGACTTGGTTACTTTAACAGAGCAGGTGGCCTTTTTGCCTCCGTCAGCCGTAGTGGCTATGATGGTAGCGCTTCCCAGCCCGTTACCAGTAACATTCCCCTCCTCGTCAACTGATGCGACAGAAGAATCATTGGAGAGCCAGTCGACCTTTTTGTTCGAAGCATTAGAAGGCGTTATTATAGCAACGAGGGTTTGTGTTTCTCCCACCGCCAGAGACAGCGAATTAGTGTTCAAGCTAATGCCGGTTACCTTGACTTTCTCAGCCGTTACGATTACGTTGCAATCAGCCTTCTTGCCTCCAACCTTGGTAAGAACCGTTATATTGGTCTCACCAACAGACTTTGCACTTACCTTTCCATTTCCATCCACCGTAGCTATGGCCGTATTGCCAGAAATCCACGCAACCTCTTTGTTGGGAGCATCTGAAGGCTTAACCGTTGCCTTAAGGGTTGCTTCTTCCCCAACTAAAAGTGTGAGAGAGGTCTTATCTAAAGTAACGCTAGTAACAGGCGAATCCGACGGCCCCGACGAAGAAGTAACGGTCACCAGGCAAGAAGCGCTCTTCCCACCGGCATTGGCAATGATTGTCGATTCCCCTTCTGCTAAAGCAGTCACAATACCACCATCGGACACAATCGCCACAGACGGCTTGGACGAGGCCCAAATAACCGTTTGATCGGTGGCTTGCTTAGGCGATATCATCGCTATCAACTGAATTGATTCGCCAACCAGTAGTTCTGCTATTGGTTGACTGATGCTTACAGATTCAACTGGAACCTCTTTTTCTTGGGTTTTATCGCAACTGCAAATAAGTGCAAAGAAGCATACGGAAAAGAATAGCAAATATGTTGTCCTGCTCATATAAAAATCAATATACAGTCAGCTATAAACAAGTTTAGGTTTGTTTCAAAATGCAATTAACGGTAGAAATCATTTTTTATTGCTGCGCATAAATAATATCTGAATACTCTTTCCAGCCATCCGCTTTTTTATAGCTGTCCAAGCTTTCTTTCGGTACTAGAATGCTGTCCGGATAATGATACTTCCCGTCCGAAACATAAAGTCCTATATAAAAAGCTTGACCACCTAAAACAGGAGGGACTATGGAGTGAATTGTTACAGTTTTTAAGTTTGAACACCGATAAAAGGAGGAGCCTCCAATCGACACAATACTTGCAGGTAATACAATTGATTTGAGTGATGTACATCCCCAAAAAACTGAGCCATCAAGTTCTGTTACCGTTTCAGGAATATCTATAGTTCTCAAGCTGTAGCAACCCCAAAAGACACCATATTCAAGGCGTTTAATACTTGCTGGAAGAATAACGGTAGACAGACGATTACAATCCATGAATGCTAATGACTCTATAACCGTTTTAGGATTGTTGAAAGAGACCGTCGACAATTGCTGACATTTCTTAAATGCTTGATTATTCACAGTTGTAACGCTTGAAGGTATTGTAATAGACGTAAGTCCACTTCCTTCAAAAGCGCTTATCCCAATGGCCTCAATCTGTTCCGGGAGTTCAATTGAACAAAGGCTTTTACAATTTTCAAATGCTCCCCACCCAATGCTGCGAAGGCCATTAGGAAGGGTTATTGATTCAAGCGCTCCGCATCCAGAAAAGATATAATTACCAATACTATTTACAGACTGTGGGATTATAATCTTTTTTAGTTGAGCACATGACGAAAAAGCTCTTTGACCTATATTCAGAACACCGTCGGGAATCTCTATTTTTCTTAAACTCAAACAATTATTAAATGCCGATTCCCCAATAGTAACAATTGAACCAGGGAGTACAATGCTCTCCATCTGTGCCCAAGCTTCAAACATATTATTAGGCACTCTCGTTACACCGCTAAAAAATTGAAACTCATCAAATGACTTAAACGATGTGTCACCCTCAAATACCCCCTCAATAGAAGAAACAGCAGCGGCTTCTCTGTATGATATCTCGCCATCCTTGTTTGTATCAAAACGAGTTACTAAAGCGGCCTTTAGTTTTATATCTGCAAAATCTATTGCATTTTCTTTAGGATCCTTAACAATAGCGACGTTGCATACGGCAGATTTATTATTAATGTTAGCTGTAATAGTAGACGTTCCTTCTTTCAAAGCAGTTACTTTCCCTTCTGATGAAACTATAGAAACTGTTTCATCTGAACTAGACCATACTATTGTTTTATCAGTAGCATTATCCGGCTTGACTGTTGCCACGAGAGTCTCAGACTGACCTATGTATAAAACAAGCTCCGTTTTGTTCAGTGTGACAGAGGTAACAGCAATTATCTTCTCCTGAACAATAACCGAGCATGACGCCATTTTTCCTCCCACGTTGGCATAAATAGTAGCTTGACCTTCAGAAATAGCAGTTACTAACCCATTGTTAGATACTGTGGCAACAGACTGTTTTGATGAGGCCCAAATAACAGTCTTATCAGTAGCATTCGCAGGATTAACATTTGCCACTAGTTGAAGTGTTTCTCCTATCAGCATCTCGGCAGTAGCGTGGCTAAGAGAAACCGATGACACGAATACTTCTTTATTTGTCTCACAAGAAAGTAATAAGCTCAATAATACAATCCCTATTATAGCTATAGGGCCGTTCTTCACAACACACATATAATACTAATTAGTTATTTTATAGTCATGTCCATTATACTTAAACCAAATTATAACGCTTGAAGAGGGAGGATACTGAGTGCAATACAGGTTTAATTCGAATGACTTGCCTGCTTTGATTGTTCCAACTGCCGAATTAATACTGACAATACGGGGAACACTTATATCCATAGATGAATAGTATTCGTCATATGAATAGTAATAACAGTTGGGAGATTCTACTTTGTTGACATAAACATCCACAATACTATTGTTGCGTATTGTCACTTTTTTCGTATAAAATCTATTCCCGTTGTATAGGGCAATACCATAACTTGAATTCAATTGTACCGTAACCGCATGGGGTAAATCAAGATCTTTCTCCGAGAGAACGCTGATAACACAAGATGCTGAGTGGCTACCGGATGAAGCAGAAATGGTAGTTTGGCCTCCACTTAACGCAGTAACCTTTCCATTCTCCACAGATGCTATTTCGGGATTGTCAGAAACCCAAGTAACAGTTTTATCTGTGGCATCATAAGGTTCAATCTTAACTGTTAGAGTGGATGTCTGCCCCTCTACGAGAGTTAAAGATGTTTCACTCAAAACAAGGTTTGTAACAGATACTATTACTGTTACCTCACAAGTTGCATACAGTCCACCAGCACTCGTTGTAATTGTAGCGTTTCCACCAGCAATTGCCTTAACAACGCCATTAGATACCGTAGCGATGGCTGGATTGCTACTTGTCCAAGTAACAGTTTTATCGGTGGCATCAATAGGGAATACTGAAGCCACAAGAGTCTCAGACTGGCCTTTTTCTAATATTAAAGATTCTTTATTAAGTGTAACGGACGATACTGGTATTCTCTTCTGAACTTCAACCAAGCAGACAGCTTGTTTTTCGCCAGATTTGGCCGTTATAATTGCCGCCCCTCCTGCTATAGCTGACACTTTTCCGGAAGATGAAACTCTTGCAACACTTTCATCGGAGCTTGTCCATTCTACCGTTTTGTCCGTTGCATTGTCGGGCTTAACCGTAGCAACAAGTGTCTCTTCTTCTCCTTCCATCAAAACAAGCTTGTTTTTATTTAGAATAATCTCCGATACCGCTATTACTTTAGGTTTAACGACGACTAGGCACTCGGCAGAATGATTGCCAGCTTTAGCTGTGATTGTTGCTGTACCTTCTTTATGTGCGGATACAATCCCATCCTTGACAGAAGCGACTGAAGGCACGGAGGAACTCCACTCCACGTTCTTGTTTGTAGCATCATCTGGTAGAACCGTAGCCTTGAGTGTTTCTTGTTCGCCTTCCACAAGATACAAGGAGGTTGTATTCAAAAGGATTGAAGAAACATCAACAAAACCTTTAATAACGGTTACCTCGCAGGACGTAGTTATACCTCCTGCTGTTGCCATGATAGAAGAAGTGCCCTCCGAAAGAGCATATACTAGGCCAGTGGAGGATACCGTAGCTACAGACTGCTTGGATGATGCCCAAATGACTGTTTTATCTGTGGCGTTAGAAGGTACAATTGAGACTTGTAGCTGGACTGTTTCTCCGATTATCATCTCCGCTGTTGCCTGACTAAGAGATACTGCTTTTATTGCCACCTCTTCTGGAGCTTTTTCGCATGAAACGCTGAAGAACAAAAGCAAGCAGCAAGAGACAATTGTTAGATACTGCATTAATTTGTTACCATTAAACATATTGTTCAACATACTGGTATAGAAATTCCCGGCCGCCAGTCCCAGAAACGGCAAAACACAAAAAAGGCAAGGGAACTCTTTTGTCTGCACCTGATTTCGGGCTCTGGAAAACCTTTGGGAGAATGCAAACACAGTGTGATACCTTGCCTATATGCAGTCGGAGAACCGATCACATATCAACGCAAGGCAAATTCTGTATTGTTTACCCCTCCATGAAATTTTCCAGATTTCGAAATCGAGGATAAAAGCACAAAATTGCCTTCTACTCTCGGGTATGTCTCTCCCGATGAGCAATTGCAAATATAGCAAATAATCAGACTCTGTTCAACACTATCCAGCTTCCTTTTAAAAAAATGAAACGGAGACAACCCCGTAAAAGAGTCTTCTCCGTTCGTATTTCAAAAAAAGGTACCATGTCGGGACCACTTTTGCCAATCTCGGGCCCGCAGCGGGCTCGAAACTGCTCTGCGGGACAGTTTTCGCCAATCTCGGGCCCGCACCCACCCCGCTCTACTCTTTAATCATCCAAAGCTGTGTCGAAGAAGCGGAATGAGTCAAGTACTTCAAAAATCATATCCACGTAACGGCTGTTGGTCTGGTCCCAGCGGAAGCCGAGGCGGTGCAGGATCTGCATCGTAAAGGCTGTAGATGGCTCAACCATATGCAACTGGCCGTCGGCCTGGTCATACGCGATGATGCTGGAGAGAATCTTAGCCTTCTTGGGGTCCGATTTGGCCTCTTCCATGCGGCGGAAGAAGTCGGCATCTTCAAGATACTCCAGAGAAGAGCCGTCACCAAGCTTCAGGCGCGATACGATGTCATCCATAGGAATCAGGTGATTATTGGAGACATTGAAAACGCAGTTCTCTTTCGGGGTCCGGGCAAGGAGTACCACCGCCTTTGCCGTTTCGTCGATGGGAGAGAACTCCATCTTAGCTTCCAGTAGCGAGTAAGGGCAAGCACCCAGTATCCTGTACGACTTCAGGCGCCCCATGGAGGCGTTGGTGTTGAAGTTTATCTGGAATTCTCCGTCGGCAGCACGCGGCGACAGATTACCTGCACGCATTATCTTTGCGTTCAACTTGCCGCCGGCCACATTTTCGAGTATGTAACGCTCGGCCATGAACTTGGAGAATACGTACTGGTTGTCGGTGTTCTGCCCGAAGTACAGCATTTGCTCCGTGAGCATAGGCGATTCGCCCGCGGCCATTCCGCCGACACTCTCGGTGGAAACCTGAATCAGCATTGCACCGCGCTTGATACAGAAATCGACGATATTCTTCACGCCCTCGTAATTGACCTTCAGAATGTCGTTCCCGCGTGAGAAGTGCTTTACGTTGGCAGCGCAGTTGATAACCGTATCGTACGGCGTACCGGAGAGAAGCATGGAGGCGAATACGGCACCGTCGGTGATGTCGCCCTGGATAACCCTTATCCTGCTCCCGAGAAGGTGCATATAATCGCGGCCGAAATAATAGACCAGCATTTCGGTGAGCCTGCGCTCGGCGCTGATGGCTCCCTTGCCTCTAAGCAGGCACCAGATAACAGTATCTGAAGGTGTCTGGTCGAGGACCTCACGGAGCATATGGATTCCGAGGAATCCCGTAGTACCGGTAAGGAGTATGTTCTTGCCGAGTTCCTGCCTCTTTCCGCTGATGAAGTTCTCCAGCGTATTCCCGGCCAGTAATTTATTGATGGCAGAATAATCGTAACCTGCAACATCATCATCACTTTCGGCAACGGGAGACTGGCCGGTAAGGAATGCGGCAAGTTCACGGGCGGTAGGATGTGCGAACACGTCGCCGTATGAGAAGTGCAGGTCTTTGCGCTCGGCGTTTACCAGCACGTTGGTGACCATAAGGGAAGAACCTCCAAGATCGAAGAAATTGTCCGTTACACCGGTGCGGTCCATTCCCAGCACCTGCGCAAATATCTCGCACAGGGCCCTTTCGGTATCGTTGGACGGCTCGACATACGAATCCGCGGAGTTCATTACCGGAGCGGGAAGGACCTTGCGGTCGACTTTCTGATTGACGTTGAGGGGTATTTGTTCGAGCTTCATGAAAGCTGCAGGCACCATGTACGGCGGCTTGCGCTGGAGGATGAAGCTTGACAGCGCCTTGGTATCCAGAGGCCCGTCGATAACAACGTAGGCGGCAATGAATTTACCTCCTGAAGGGCTGTCGAAAGGCTGCACGGTAACGTCTTTCACACCGGGGAACTCCCTGATCACCGCTTCCACTTCCTTGGTTTCCACGCGGAATCCGCGGATCTTGACCTGCCCGTCACGCCGGCCCACAAACTCGACGTTACCGTCCATGCGGTAGCGCACGATATCTCCTGTGCGGTATACGCGGTCGTAGGGGGCATCGGTCTCGAATGGATTGGGAATATATGTCTCGGCTGTTTTGTCGGGCCTCTTAAGATAGCCGCGGCCTACCTGGGGGCCGGAAATCCAAAGCTCCCCGACGGCTCCTGCCGGCAATCTTCTGAATGAACTGTCGGCCACATAGAGCTTGAGGTTGCTGAGCGGATGGCCGATGGGAATGTTGGCCTCTTTCTTCTGAACGTCGAATATGGTTGAGAAGATGGTGCACTCGGTGGGGCCGTAGCCGTTGTGGAACGCATACGAAGGAGGATTGATGGACACCAGTTTCTCCCCTCCTACCGACAGATGCTTCAGTGACGGATTGTCCGGATAGTTCTGTGCGAACATGACGCCTACCTGGGTGGTCATGAAGCTGTGAGTTATACCGTTGGAAGTAATGAACTTGTCGATGGCCGACATATCGTGCCTGGTCTCCTCGGGAATAATATGCACGCTTGCTCCCGTAGTGAGCGCGGGATACATATCCATCATGCAGGCATCGAAACCGTAGCTGGCGTACGCTGCCACGCGGCTGTCCGGAGTAAGGTCGTAGTATTCGCGGTACCAGGTGCAGAAATTCACCAGGTTCCTATGCTCGAGCATGCATCCTTTGGGAACGCCGGTTGATCCGGAAGTGTATAACAGTATGAAGAGACTCTCGGGCAGAGGGCCTTCGGGCAAAGGGCCCTCGGGCAAAGAATCTATCTTTGCCGTATCCAGCATGGGGCCGTTATATTCGTTGAGAAGATGCAGCAAATCGCCGTCGGCAATCAGGAGCTTTGCATCAGCATCCTGAATCATAAAGTTCAGGCGTTCCTGAGGATATGACGGGTCGAGAGGCTGGTAAGCGCACCCGGCCTTCAACACACCAAGAGATGCGATCGGCATCATCTCGCTGCGGCCGATAAGGACGGAAACCACATCTTCGCGTCCAAGTCCAAGCGAAGCAACGTAGGCTGCTATCCTGTCGGTGATAGCGTCCAGCTGGCCATAGCTGAGTTGCTTGTCTTGGTACGAAACTGCCAGCGCCTCGGGATTGCGGGCAGCCTGCTCCTTGAAGAGTGAAACAATGGTCCGGGAACTATCGACAGGAGTAGAGTATGAATTGAATCCGTCCAGCATGCCGGCCTGGGCGGGATTGATAAGCGAAATGCCGTCAAGAGAGCAGTCGGAAGCAAGGACGCTGGCGATATTCTCCATAGTGTCGGCAAAACTCTGCATGAGTTCTTTGCTGTAGAGGGAATCATCGTACTGGAGATGTATAACCTCCTCTCCCTCTTTACCTTCAATGAAGATGCTCACGGGGAATTTAGGAGCGCTGCTCTCAAGATTCTCCGACTTGATGGCCTCGCCGTTGATACGGTACTCTTCAAGCACGCCGACCTGATATGCGAGCATTATCTGAGGCTGGAAATCAAAGTCGGACGCCACTTTTGCGAACGGGTAGTTCTCGTGCGCCCTGGTTTGGGAGAAGGCGTCATCGGTCTGCTTCAGGTACTCGGCCGAGCTTGCCGACGAGGTGTCAGAGGCCAGAGCCAGGGTGTTGACGAACATACCCAGAGTATCGGAAGTCCTAAGGTCGGAACGGCCGTTGCTTATAGTGCAGATATATACTTTCTTACTGCCGCTGAAAGCACCTGCAGCAAGGAACGCCGCCGACAGGAAATAGCTTGCCGGTGATATGCCAAGACTCCTGCAACGCTCGGAGACTTTGGCGCTTACAGCTTTAACAAGGCTTGCCTCCCTTCCGGGGCCGTCACCCTTTTCGAGATCGGGAAGTATGCCGCTGGCGCCTTCGCAGCCTGCCATCTGACCGTTAAAGAAATCTCGGGCGGCGGCAAATTCTTCCCCTTCTTCCGCCTCCTTCTGGTCGGAGGCATAGTCGAAGTATGAATAAGCTTCATTTGAAGGCTCTTTACCGTCAACGGCAGCGGTAAGTTCAGTCATGAAAATGTCGTATGACCGTCCGTCGAAAATGGTGTGATGGAAATCGGTGAACAGATAAAGTCCGCCGCCGGCCTGCACCACTGCCACACGGTAGAGAGGCCCTTCGGACAGATTGAAAGGCTTGGTGAAAGCGGTCTTGAAGCCCTCCAGTTCAGTCTCGTCGATGCTGAGCAATTCAACCTCGGGCTCTTTGTCGGTGGGGACCTGCATCACCTTTCCGTCAATCATCTCAAAATGAGTGTTGATGTACGGGTGGCATTTCAGTACGCCAAGCACGCAGTCGCGAACCTTCTCTGCATCCAGTCCGGCAGGCAAGGTCCACATGACCGGAATGTTGTACACGGTTTCATGCGGCGCTTTCATGCAGTCGAAGTAAACTCCTTCCTGCTGGTATGTAAGCGGCCTGGGGCCATCGCTGCGTTCCTTCACCTCCGAGGCTGCCTCTTCGCGGGGGAGCATAAGGGTGGACAACACATCGTTCTCAATCGACTGCAGGGTTGCAGTCTTGACGAATGTGTCCATATTAACCGAGATGCCGTAGCGCTTGTAAAGTTCGGTGGCAAGACGGAGGGCCGACAAAGAGGTCAGACCATAGTAGAAGAGCGGATCGGTAAGCGAGAAGCCCTCGACGTGCGCCGACTCTGCGATAAGTGAGCTCAGCTCCTGCTCCAGTATGTTGAGAGGTGCAGCTTCGGCAGTCTTGGCACTGCTTTCCAGTTTAGGCTCCGGAAGCGCCTTGCGGTCAACTTTCTGGTTGACATTCAGAGGGATAGCCTCGATCTGCATAATCACCGCCGGAACCATGTACGGCGGTTTGCGGTCAAAGATGAAGGCCTTGAGGGCATCGATATCAACAGGAGACGGTGATACTATGTACGCAGCGAGGAACTTTCCGCCGCCGGTGCCTTGTTCGTCAAAAGCCTGCACGGTAACGTCGGTGATCCCGGGGAATTCACGGATGACCGTTTCTACCTCCTTAAGCTCTATCCTGAAACCGCGTATCTTGACCTGTGAGTCTTTACGGCCTATGAATTCGATGTCACCGTCCGGCCTGTACCGGACTATATCGCCTGTGCTGTAAACGCTTTTGTACAGTTCATCGTTTTCGTAGCGGTTGGCAATAAACACCTCGGCGGTCTTGTCGGGACGGTTCAGATACCCCATACCGACCTGCTTTCCGGCCACGAGAAGCTCTCCTGCGGCTCCCGCCGGTACCCTTTGGCCCGATTTGGATACCACATAGGCATGGATTCCGTCCACCGGACGTCCGATGGGAATATCGGGCTCCTGCTTGACAACTTGCTTGTAGATGACGTAGCATACGCTTTCGGTGGGGCCGTAGCAGTTGAAAAGCTTGTATTCGGGCAGAGGAATGCTCGCCATCTTTTCGCCGCCTGTATATAAGCACTTGATGGGTGCCTGCGGGAAGTTGAGGGCAAACTGGGTGGCCACCTGGGTGGTCATGAATACATGCGTGATGCTGTTATCCGTGAAGAACTTGTCCAGGGCGATAAGGTCGAGGCGTATTTCTTCGGGGATAACATATAAGGTTGCACCCGCGGCGATCGACGTGTAGAGGTCGGAGAGGAAGGCGTCGAATCCGAAACTGGCATAGGCAATCAGCCTGGAGCTTGCGTCAACGCCCAGTACCTGTTTATTCTTGCACACGTAATTCGACACATTCCGCTGGCTCAGCATACATCCCTTGGGCTTTCCGGTGGTGCCGCTGGTATAAAGAAGTATGAGCAGGTCGTCCGGAGTGACGACTGCATCCGGGCGGCCGTCCGGCAGCGAGGGGATGTCAGAAGTGCAAAGCTTGGGTCCGTTATATGAACCCACAAGCTTGTCCAGGCCGGGATCGGCTATCAGCAGAGCCGCCGCACTGTCCTGGACCATAAAATCAAGGCGCTCTTCAGGGTACGAAGGATCAAGCGGCTGGTATGCGCAGCCCGCTTTCATTACGCCCAGAGGAGCAACCATCATATACTCGTTGCGGTCAAGAATGATGGAAACGACGGAGCCTGGTGCGACGTGCCCGGAGATATATGCCGCGAGCTTGTCGGAAAGCTGGTCAACCTGCTTGTAGGTAAGAGACTTGTCTTTATAAACTATGGCCGTATGGCCGGGATCTGCGGCAAGGCTCTTCCGGAACAGGTCGAGAAGCGTTACTTCGGTGTCAAAACTGCAGGGCCCCGGGTTGAAAGAATCCAGCTCGCTCATCTGCTCCTGGCTTGAGAAAGCAAGGTCTTCTACGGTGCAGGCAGACGCCATTGAATTCAAGCAAGCTGAAAAGCTGTCTGTAAAATTGCCCAGGATCTGCTTTGAATACTTGTCACTCTGATACCAGAAGCGCATCTGGAACTCTCCGCCGGGGGTGGCGAACAATTCTATCGGAAGGCCTATTCCGGGGGGATTGGTACGTAAATCTTCGGGAGTCAGTTCGGCATCGCCCAGAGTCATCACAAAGGGATTCATACCCACCATTTGCCCCTGATAGCCAAAGCAAAGAGCTACGCTGAGCCCAAGGTCACGGGTACAGTCGGCAAAGGAATAGAAATGGCGTTTGCGCACGCCTTCCGCCTGCTCTTTCATTTTTCCGAATAGGGCCTTGAGCTCCATCCCTGGAGTCCATTCCACATAAACCGGAAGGGTATGGACGCACATGCTGACTGTATCAAGCGTGTCTTTGTCGACGCGCCCGTTCCAGACGGTGGGGAACCAAGCTTTGGTATCTGCGTTCCAAGCCGACAGGGTGAGCCCGAATGCAAGCGAGAAAACGGTACTCTCCGAGCAGCCGTACTTGTCCCTGAGGGCATCTACCGTCTGCCGGGTAATGCGTACCGGGAAGTCGGCACAGCTATAAGACGTCCCTTGCACATGAGCTGCATCCTGCTGAGAATCAGAGACATCGGGCCTGAGCGTCGATTCCAGCTCGGCGCACGGAGCAAAGTTGTCGGCAAACCACGATTGGGCCTCCTGGTATTCAGCCCCGGCACGCAACTTCTCTTCACGGAGAGCTATTTGAGCCATACTTGTCTTTTCGGCTTCCGGAGCATCTCCCCTGTATGCTTTATCGAGTTCTTTCAGGAAAATGCTGATGGACAACCCGTCAAAAACAATGTGATGGAAATCAAGATACAGATAGTCACCAGCATCGGTGTGCCAAATTACAGCTTTGCACAAGGGCTCCGAAAGCAGGTCCATAGGCCGTCCGAAGTCTTTGCGCACTTCGTCTATAGATTCCACTTTCTCAAAGCCGGTTTTCCATTCTCCGGACGGGGCCTCCTCAAAACGCGGCGTGCCGTTTTCCAGCACGATGCGGGAATTGAGAGCGGGGTGAGCCTTTACTACAGCTTCGAGCGCCGCTGCAAGTTTTTTTGTATCAATGCCGGCAGGCAGTTTGTAGAGGGCCGGTAACTGGTAATTGCCAGATTTGTCGTCAAGTCCTTGGCATGCGAGGAAAATGCTCAGCTGTGCCTGGGAAAGTGGATAAGTGCTCATGTGCAATTATATTGTATATTCTACAAATATAACGAATATCGGCAATAAAAAAACATGCCGAGGTCACTTTGCACGCATCGCTACCGTGATACCCTTGCCGGAGGCCCAGGTCGCCACCGCACATGTCTCCAGGAGCATGCGCCTGTTCGCAACGGCCCTGTGATTAGAATCTGTATCCCGCACCCACCAGCAGGAAGGTAGCGGCGGTGCTGAAGTTCATCTCTGCAACTCCGTACCAGTGATTGCCCCCGAAGTTTATGCCTATGGGTGTAAGATTGGGGAAGATAGGCCAGCGCATCGGAAGATAGCTGAGGCCAAAGGATGTATAAAGTCGTACTGAATCGCTGCGGTACCACTTCCACCGGAAATCAGCCATATATGACGGCCAAAGATCCACGCCGGCTTTGACAGCTTTTGGCTCAGCTTTAAAATCGTACCGCGACCAGTCATCCGTGATTTGATCAGCATCAAATTCGGGGTAATACTCGCGTGTATAGTACCGTTGAGCCAAGTCGAACACGAAATTGAAGTCCCACTTCTCGTTAATAGTATATGTATAGCCAATATTGATACCGATCCTAAGATGGTCGATATCTCTGATGCCTGCATTCATCAGATGGTATGAATTGCCGCCGGACAGCAAAAAAGTATGGATAGGCGGAAAGCCGCTCGATACTTCTATGGCATGACGATGCTCGGGGTCAAAGTGCTGCGCCGACAATGGCATGCACATCAGAGCAAAAAGCAAAAGTGATAATATCCGTTTCATATTCATTAAATACAAAAGTAATGATTATCTTGCATACCGGCAAATAGTTTAGAAACAGGCCCCGTGCCCGTTAGCGTCGCAAAAAAATCAAAAAAAAAATTTGGAATTATAAATTTTTGTCATACCTTTGCAGTGTACTAATGAACTAATACACTAAAAGCGCAATGATAAAGATTAATGATTTAGCGTTCAGCTACGGCAAAAATGAGGTCCTTCGCAACATTTCGATGAACCTCGAGCCCGGAAAGATTTATGGACTTCTGGGCGAGAACGGAGTGGGCAAGACTACCCTGCTGACTCTCCTTTGCGGACTCAAGAAAACACAGTCCGGCACTATCCAGACAGATGGTCACGACCCTTACAAGAGGGAGCCTTCCCTGCTCCGAGACCAGTATTACCTGCCCGATGAGGTAGCCCCGATCAACGACAAAGCCCTCGCCTGGGCCAAGGCTAGCGGAATATTCTGGCCCAATTTCTCGGTCGGGAAGTACGAGACCATCCTCAAGGAATTCGAGGTGGATCCGAACCAGAAGATGAACGCCATGTCTTCCGGACAGCTCAAGAAGACCTACATCGCCTTCGCGCTGGCTGCAGGAGTCCGCTTCCTCTATCTGGACGAGCCCACCAACGGACTTGACATCCCTTCCAAAGCGCAGTTCCGTTCCGCACTCATGAAGTACACGGCCGAGGATGCCACCATCGTAATCTCCACCCATCAGGTGAGGGACCTAGAGAACATCATCGACCCTATTATCATCCTTGACAAGCGGGAGGTGCTCCTCAACGCCAGCCTGGAGCAGATCGCCAAGAAGCTCTACTTCGACTACGGCACTACCCTGAACCCTCAGAGTCTCTACTCCGAGCAGCTCCCGGGCGGTTTCATCCAGGTATATCAGAATACCGAAGGACTCGAAAGCAAAGTAAACATCGAAGCCCTTTTCAACACCGTCCACAAGCACAAAGAACTCGTCAAAAACATCTTCAGCCATGAATAACATTTTCGACTTCAAGCGTTTCGGCAATTACTTCGCCTACGATCTGCGCAAGGCAGGCAACAATTACGGAATAAGCCTCCTGGTGCTGGGGTTGATGCCTGTGATACTGTTTATTATCCATCTTCTGACTATGCTGCTCCGAGGGGGTAACGTATATACGATGCCAGGTGAATCCAAGATAATCGTGCTGAGCATAGTTCTCTTCGTCACCGCAGTTTCGGCAGGCGTAAAAATCTACGGATCCATCACCGACAAGCGTACAGGGTCTGATTTCCTGATGCTGCCGGCGTCAACTACCGAGAAATGGCTCTCGATGGTGCTGATGGTCTGCATAGTGGTTCCGGTTGCTTTACTGGTGCTCACCCTCGCTTCCGATGCTCTGCTCAGCTGGCTGGCCCCGTCCATCTATGGTAACGGTATAATCAACTCGGATTTAGCCTCCGATTTGGCAAACATAACCGGCGATGAAGATGTTTCCGTCAACATGCCGGCCATCTTATTCCTCGGATGGTGCGGATGCGCCCTCACTTTCACCTTGGGCGGAATATTCTTCAAGAAAGCCAAAGTTGCCAAAACCTTCCTCTTCTTGTTCGTCCTGAGTACCGTTCTTTCGATACTCGCAATCGTTGCTGCGAAGCTTGGTCTAGGCGACTCGATCAGCAAATTTGTTGATGACATCAACGATCCCGCATCGGCGATTGACGCCTTCAACTGGACGCTCAACATCTTCAATATCATAACGCTAGGCGGTCTGCTTGTACTCACCTGGCTCCGCCTGCGCACCCTCAAACACTAGGCATTATGGAATTTGACAGCAACAAACCAATCTACATCCAGATCGCGGACAACATTTGCGACCGGATCCTCTCGGGCAGTTTCACGCCCGGCAGCCGGATTCCGTCCGTTCGCGAATGGGGTGCATCGATAGGAGTCAATCCCAATACAGTGGCCCGCTCCTATGAGATCCTGACCGACCGTAAGGTCATCTACAACCAGCGCGGCATAGGCTTCTTCGTGAGTGAAGATGCAATCGAACTTATCCGCGAAACCGAACGCCGCAAGTTTATCGAAGAAGAAGTGCCTCAGCTCTTGCAGCGCGCTTCCCTGCTCGGCGTGGACCTTAAAGAATACATTAAGTAGAATAGATATGAAAAAGATTCAACTCATACTTGCAGCAGTAGCATTGCTTTCCCTCCCCTCCTGCCGCTTCATCAAAGTAAACAGCGCTCTCCTGGATGGCACAAGCGAAGGGAAAAAGGTCATAGTAGCCAGCGACTCTATGGCGACCAAAGACACCACCGTGGGTGAATTCAACTCCATCAGCAGCTATATTGCGTGCAATGTGGTCTATACTGCCGGAGAAAGCTCGGTATCGCTCAGCGGGCCCGACAACGTATTAAAATACATTGTTATTGAAAATAAAGACGGCAAACTGTCGGTAAGCAAAGACAACAAAATCTCATTCAACAAGCTCCAGAAAGTTACGCTCAAAGTCTCGTGCCCCGAGCTCAAGGAGGTCAATTTCAACGGCGCCGTAGAATTCAGCGCGCCTACCGGCATCTCCGCGCCCGACTTTAAGGTTGAAGTAAACGGAGCCGCCGACATTGATATCGACGGGCTCAAGACCGGCAGTGCCACCATCTCCACGAACGGCAGCGCAGATATTGACATCGACGGACTTGACTGTTCCGAGCTCAGCATGGAGGTCAACGGAGCCGGAGACATCGTGATTACCGGACGCGCCGGCAAAGCAAAGGCAGAAATCAATGGCGCCGGAGACATCGACGCTTCCGGCCTCGACTGCAAAGACTTCTCCGCCCAAACCCACGGGTTGGGGAAGATCAAGCAGCCTCGCTGACGCAGTGGCGCTCGATCAGCTTGCCGTCGTCCAGGACCTCGAAGCAGTCGGCTCCGTTGTCCTGACGGCGGCGCTGGAATCGATAGGACGGATGCCCCTTGATGGCCTTTTTGGCGGCCGAGAGCGCAGCTTCCCCGCTCGGGTAAGTGAACACCAGGGCATCGTCCTTCGGGGCGGCCGGGCGGCGGAAATGCTGCTGCGCAGGCTGCGCTGCACCGCGTGAAGGATTCTCAACGGGCGGCAGCGTAACCCTCCGCTCGTAAGCCAGCATGCGGGCGTCCTCGGCAAGGGCACGCTGCTCGTCGTACTGGCGGTCCCATTCGCGATAGTACTCCATCTTCGGATCTTCGAACAGCGACATCTGCAGGGCCGATTCGTGCGTAAGCTTCGACACGCCGAGGCCTACCTGCCTGAGGGGCGTCACGCCGTCCCAGGCCTCAACGAGCATCCTCCGGGCTTCGTTCAATATAACGGCCGTAACGTCTGTGGGCTGTGCGAGCGATGTCTGCTTCTGCGATACCGAGAAATCTTTGTACTTGACAAACATCGATACCGTCGACGCCCTGAAATCGTCCCTCCGGATGCGGTGCGCCACGATGCAGGCCACGTAAAACAGCGCCCGGTCGATATCTTTCGGGTCCACCAGGTCTTGGCTGAAAGTACGCTCGGCGCTGTAGCTCTTGGCCTCGGCGACCTCGGTCTCAACAGGAGAATCGTCACGTCCGTTGGCGTTCTCGTGCAGCTGCAGGGCGAACTTGCGCCCCACCAGCCGGGTTAACGGACCGAGGCTCAGCCGTGCAAGGTCCCCTATCGTTCTGATGCCGTATGCGGTAAGGCGCTCCTCTGTCTTCTTGCCCACCCAGAGGAGGTCGCGCACGCCCAGCGGCCACATCTTCTCCTGCACCTCGCTCTCCCAGAGAGTATGCACCTTGTCGGGCTTTTCGAAGTCGGATGCCATCTTGGCGAGGAGCTTGTTGGAGCCCACCCCCACGTTGACGGTGAAGCCGAGACGGGCCTTGATTTCGTCTTTGAGCCGGGTCGCCACCGCCACAGCGTTTTCCTGCGAGCAGCGGAGGGTCATATCGATGAAGCACTCATCGATTGAGAACTGCTGCAGCACAGGCGAATAGCGCCTGCAAATGGCTATCAAGCCCTCTGAGCATTGCTTGTACCAAGTCCAGTCGCCGCCAACGATAACCAGCGACGGACAGGTACGCAGAGCCATCGTGACCGGAGTAGCGGTTTTGATGCCGAGCTTCTTGGCAGGGATGGACGCCGCCGTGATAATGCTACGCCGGTCGCCCGGGTCGCCCGAGACCACCGACGGCACCAGACGTATATCTGGTCCGCCCTCGCGTACCATCTTTACCGCCGTCCAGCTAAGGAAAGCGGAGTTCACATCGATATGAAAGACTATCCTGGACAAAGGTTATTGCCCGGCTAAGTACTCAAAAGACCAGATTTGGGGGATTGCGGCAATCTCGTGATTGGCGTACGGAGCGATTGCGATGTAGTATGTCATACCCTTGACCATTCGCGTGTTGTCTTTAGAGAAAACGTAGGTTTCAATCCCCTTGGAAAGCATTTGATCGGCGAATCCGTATTGTTCATACATATCGGTCAGGTCGTAGAGATAGTTGTACATAGCTATAAGGGGTTCGCTTTCGAGATAAATGGCACTTTCATAATCCCAGAAGTATTCCTGTTCGGGATCGGAGGGAATGATGGTCAACACGTCTCCGTCAATCCTGACATCAAAATCCATCTCGATGTCGGGCAACTCCTGGGTGGTAAACTCAACGCCTACCGGCTCGCCGATAATCGTGCGGGTATCAGGGTTGACCTGAAAGACAATTATCCTGTGTTTCATATTCGACCCCACATGTACCATACTGAAAGAGCGGTTGCCCTTGAAGCAGAAAGCATCCTGGAAACTGGATAACTGGATATCGTTGTCATAAGCCGTCTCGTACATCTCGCTCAGGTATTCCAGATACTTGGAGGCAATTACCTGGTCGCTGTCGGTGTACTTGACGATATCTTCCATATCATCAAAGTCGCTCACGCCCCTGTATATGTACGCAGCATCGGGGCTGCTGCTCTTCACGCTGAACCAAACCTTGGTAGCACCAACCTTGTCAACGCTCACTTCAATAGCGGCAGGAGTGGTAATGGTCTTGTCCTCGGAGTTGCAGCAGACAAGCAGAAGGCTGAGGGCAAAAAGGACTATTCTTTTCATAGCATGTTGTAAACCAAGATTATGAAACGGATGCAACCCATTGCGTGCTGGCCATAGTCGCCAAAATTGAAGCGGACATCGTTCAGCTTAAAGTAATTCTCGGCCTGGATGGCATTAATGAACGGAACTGTTTGGTCTTCGCGGCTGTGGAACAAATATACTGGAGCCTCGGGCCGGAAGTTGAGCACCGAATTCTTGAGCAAGGCCCTGTACAGGCGGGCTGTCTCGCCGCTGGTCTTGTCACGGCCAAGGTCGGTCATAATGTCGTGCAAGTAACGGGAGCCTATCATTTTGTTGATTTCGGCCACCGTATACTTCTTGGTATTGATCCATTCTTTGTAGTTCTCCAGCAGGCTTCCTTTAAAGAAATCTTTCATATTCAAGCCCAGACTCTCGCCATCGTTCACCCCCTGCACTATCATAGGGATGGCGCATGGAATGCCGGTTTTGTCTACCTCCATGGAATAATCGAAGGTAGCGGCAAGGTCGTAGGGGCCGCCTCCGGCAAATACCCTCTTGATAGGAAAGACGGACCTGTAATTATCCTGCAGCATATCCATGACGGCCATGGTGGTGGAACCGCCCTGGGAATAGCCCATCAGAATTACCTCCTTCTCTTCAGGCACGCGTCCGATGTGCTCGAGGAAGGGCTTCACCGCAAGGGCCATATCCACTACGCTCTGGGATGTGCTGCGGGTGTGCATATACGGATGGATGCGGTCGGCTGTTACACCGTAGCCTATGTAATCGGCAATCACCACGGCGTAACCCTTGGCCGCAACCATACCCTCCATGGGGAAGCACATCGACGGAGCCTCATCGTTGGAGCCTATGGTGTAATGGCTTACAAGCACCAGGTTCTTTATGGGGCCTTTCTCGGGCAGCAGCAGCTTGCCCGACTGCTTGAGCGGCGTAACGCCGTCGACATCGTGGCCCGAGAAGGTGCCGGCATACTGGATGATGCGGTTGGAGTTGACCTGGTCCAGCATGTTACGGGCTATGGTAGCTACGTCGGTATGGGCGACTTTAGTCTGAGGTTCTTCGGGCAGGTTGGGATCTTCCATCAGCTTGACCTCGGGATTGAGCGAGCCGTCGTCGAGGAAAAGCGCCGACGACTTCACGCTGGTAACCTGGAAGGAGTCAAAATCCACATCAATCACTTCAGGCACTTGGCATCCGGCTGCAAGCAGGAGCAACGGGAGTATATGTAAGTATCTTTTCATCGGTCAAAAGCGGTAATTCAAACTGACTGAAACCAAACGTGATCCGAGCATATAGACCCGGGATTTGAACATCGAATTGAGAGCTCCCAGTTCAACACTGGCAGATATAGGGCCTTTGCCCACCTGGACGCCGAAAAGATTGATGTTCACGGCCGGTGCGAACTCCGCACCGCCCAGATTGTCAAGGGCGCAGAGCAGACCGGCGCCCAGCCCCGAATACAGCTCAACCCAAGGCCTCCGGAGGTAAGTGAAACGCACGGTGGGCATCACTGTGACGTCGTAATTATTCATGTCGGCGGCGAAGATGCCTTCGAAATCAAGCTGCCCTCCGACGCTCACAACTTTGCTCACGCTGTACTGGTACTCGGCGAAGATATGGCCCGTGAAGCCTTTCCCGCCCAATGCCGGAGCCGCCTGCCTGAATACCATCGATTCAAACAGCATATCCCCCCAGCCTATGCGGACCTGATGAGGATTCTGCGCAAGGCAAGGGGTCAGCGTGATGAATGATAATAACAATAGAACGATGTACTTTTTCATGTATCTACCAAGTCGAACTTGCTAAAGTACAAAGTCTCGGCTAAAAAAGCAAGAAACGAAGGCTAATTAGGATATTGAGTTCCTTTGTATATTTGCCATTAATCGCTATCTTTGTTTTATTACCCCGGCTTCCATTGGAGCCACAATAATATTTAGCAGATGGGAAAGACGATAGAAGTTGTGGCGGCCATTATCCGCAAAGGTGACAAGGTGTTTGCCACCCAGCGCGGCTACGGCGAATGGAAAGACTGGTGGGAATGGCCGGGCGGCAAGATGGAGCCCGGCGAGACTCCCCGGGAGGCGCTCGTGCGCGAAATCCGCGAAGAGCTGGACACTGAAATAAGCGTAGATAAATTCCTCTGCACGGTCGAATGGGACTATCCGAAGTTCCATCTTACTATGCACTGCTTTATGTGCTCTCTCCTTACCGGCGCGCTGCACCTCAACGAGCACGAAGCGGCCCGCTGGCTCTCTGCCGGCACCCTTCACTCCGTGCAGTGGCTAGCGGCCGACGACGGACTGCTCCCCCTCATAGAGCGGGAGCTGCAAGATCAGGCAGACTCGCCTGCCTAGCGCATGCTGACCCGGATGACGACTTTAACCTCCGGGAGAAGAGCCGGGAGGCCGGAGATATCCGTTTGGGAGTAATGATACGGGATAAGCGTCTTGGGCTCGATTAGCTGGGCAGCCTTGACACACTGGTCGACAGTCATGGTATATGGCTGATTGACAGGCAGAAGGGCCACATCAACGCCATTCAGCGCTTCCATTTCGGGATAGGGCTCGGTATCGCCGGCAATGTAGATCTTAAGCCCGTCGATGTCGAGCACATAGCCGTTGCCGTTCCCCTTGGGGTGGAACTTCTCTCGGCCCTTGGTGGTATTGTAGGCAGGGACCGCTTCCAGCAGAATACCGCCGGGCAGGGTGGCGGTGCCTCCGTTGGCTATCACTTCCCCGCTGCCCAGAGCCTCAGCGCCGGCCGCGTTGATAATCACACGTGTCTTGCTATCGGAAAGCGCCTTAATAGCCGAAGCGTCGAGATGGTCGCCGTGCTCGTGGGTTACAAGTATCACATCTGCCTTGGGGAACTCTACCGAGTATTCCGTACGCCGGCCGTATTCGGTTACAGGGTCAATCTGGATGGATACACCTTTGGCCGACACTTCAAGGGAGCCGTGCTTTATCAACGTCAGCATAACGGGGGTTCCGCCGGGGGTAAAGAAAGTCTGCACGTCGTAATAGCACACTTTCTTACGCATTTTGTTCCAAGCCAGAAAACCGCCCTCGAGGTTGAATACGGTGTATCCTTCCTTGGCAAGTTTACTTCCGGCAGAAGCGCTGCGCCTGCCGCTGCGGCAGTACAGTGCGAGGGGGACATTCTTGGGATATGAAGCCACCACCTGATCAACGAAGTCAGGGGCAAACCAGTCGACATTTGATGCGCCCCTCAGATGGCCGGCGGCGTACTCCTCGGCAGAGCGCACATCAATTATTGCCACCGAAGGATCGGCGACCTTTTGTTCGAAGGCGTTAACGTCAAGATCGGTAACGCCAGCCCTGGATGAAAACAAACTCCAAAAAGAAAGCATCAATACAAGAAAAAGTTTCTTCATCATAGTAAAGCGGTTAACCTGATAACCGGCGTTAAATATAAAAACTTCGATAATAAAATGCAAAAAATGATAAGAATCACTTAACTTTGTGTGGGATGAAAGCAATTCGGAAATATGGAACTTGCTTCTTTGAGCAATATGCCCAGATCGCTCTCTCGGCCCTCGTCAGCCGCGAGTTCGACACGCTCGTCAACAAAGACCGCCCCGACCTTCAGTCGAAGGACGGGCACTCCATAGGCATAGAAGTCACACGCGCCATGGAAGAAAGCCGTGCGGCCGAAAAAGAAATGCTCAAAGACCTGGCCGGCTTAAGTCCTTCCGGAAGGGATGAGACTCTGGACCAAATTCTGGAATACGGCTATTCATTTGGCATCGGTAAAAGTAAATATATAGGCGCCAGGGAGTTAAACTATTGGAAGATGGCCCTCCCCATGCAGCGCATCCTGGAGAGCAAGGTTGCCAAGGCGGGCAATGGCTTCTACGGGCACTTCGACCGCATGGGGCTCTTTGTTTTCAGTAAAGACGACCTTGAAGAGGAGGATGCGCTCAAGGCGATGAACTACACGATAAGCCTGCAGAAGTATCTCGACATACGCTACAACAGCCTGTTCCTTGCCGATGTGAACGACCTTTATATGTGCAATCTGGATGATGGCCTGTCAGCAGCCACACGCCTCATACGCTACCGCATAACTCCGCAGCAGCGTAAGGAATTCTATCTTGAAGCGGTACACCGCCAGATTAACAAATAACTCTCTCTACTTGAAGTTACAGTTATCGGGGTTGTAACAGCGCCCGCCCACATCGTGCAGGGCTGAGATGGCATCAACCTCTTCCTTGGTTAGACGCAAGCTTGCAGCCTGCAGATTATCCGCTATGCGTGAAGGAGTTACGCTCTTGCACAGAGGGATTACTCCGCAGGCAAGCACCCAGGCGAGCACTACCCGTGCGGGCGAGCAGCCGTGGGAGGCGGCAATTCCTGTAATGACAGGGTGCCCGAGGGCTTCGCCCTTGATGAGCGGAGCCCAAGCCTCAACGGCCATGCCCTCGGAGGCGCAGAACTCAAGGCAGTCGCGCTGCATCCACCCGGGATGGAACTCTATCTGGTCGACCATGGGTTTGATTTCAGCCGTTTCAAGCAGGGCCTTGATGTGCCGGGGCATATAATTGCTGAGTCCTATCGCCCTCACTCTCTTCTCGCAGTACAGGCGCTCGAGCGCCCGCCAGCTGTCGGCGTTAAGCTGCTTCCAATTGTCCCAGAAGAAGGGAGAAGCCGGCCAGTGGATGAGGTAAAGGTCGATGTAGTCAAGCCCGAGGGCCTCCAGCGAACGGTCGAAAGCACGCAGGGCGGAGTCGTAGCCCCGGTCGGTATTCCAGAGTTTGGTGGTGATGAACAGTTCCTCGCGAGGAATTCCGCTCTCCCGTACCGCCTGCCCTACTTCGGCCTCATTCTGGTAGAAAGCAGCGGTATCTACATGCCTCCAGCCGCTCTGCAGCGCGCAAAGCACCGAGGCGCGGGTATCTTCCGGCGCCATCTTATAGGTGCCGAAGCCCATATCGGGTATCACTACCCCGTTGGAAAGGATCATATCTGCTGTTGTTTACGGCGCCAGTTCAGAACGGGCAGCAAGAAAGCTATGACTGCCGAACCGAGCCAGAACCAGCTGGCGTAGGTAAAGTCGTGTACTCCGTTTACGATATTATTGTCAAGCAGCAGACCGGTGACAACATTCTGCAGACCGGCAGCCGCATACGATGCCATACCCACTATGCCCAGGGCAGCTCCGGTTGCCTTGCGGGGCACCAGATCGACGGCCATAAGGCCTCCAAGGAAGCTGATGAGCACGCCGATGGCAATACCGAACAGGACCATTGCCAGTATGTTAACCCACTTGGCGGGGCCTCCGAAGAGGAAGAGAGCCAAGGCGATTGCTTCCAGGATACCGGCCACGAACGCAGGATACTTCCTGTCACCCTTGAAGAGCACGTCGGAGAGCCAGCCCGATACCACGGTACCTATGATACCGAAGATAGGATTGACGCCGATGATGGCGGCGGCTCCGGCAAGGTCATAGCCCTTGGCTTCCTGCAGGAAAATAGTACCCCACTCGTTGATGGCATAGCGGCTCATATACATAAAGGCGCTGGAGATGGCAAGGATCCACACGCCGGGGTTCTTGATGACCGACCGCTGCATACGCTTTGTCTCGGCGCGTGCAGCCTGGCGGGCATCCTCGGCCGAAGCGAGCAGGGCCGCGCGGCCGCGCTCGTATTCTTCGGCACTCTTCTCACCGGAAAGCACTTCGATGGGCGGCAAGCCGTTGCTCTCCGTAGAATCGTGAAGCAAAAGCAGGATGAGCACCACACCCAGCGCACCGGCAAGGGCGGCTCCGAAGAAGCCCCACTTCCAGCCGAATGCAGCCACTATGGAGCCCACGAATATGAACGACAGGCCCTCGCCGATATTATGCGACGAGCTGAAAATTCCGTAATAAGTACCCCTGACCTTGAGCGGGAACCACCTCGAAAGGGCAATGATTGCCGGCGGCGCACCCATCGACTGCGACCATCCGTTTATGGCCCAGAAGATACAGAAGCACACAAACAGCGTCGAATTGGCTATGGTTCCGTTAAGGGCATTCACACCCAGCACACCCATTATGAGGTTCATAGTGGCCGACACCACCAGGCCCGAGGCCATGAAGCGCTTGATGTTGGAGCTGTCGGCCAGGAAACCGTTGATGAGTTTGCCGACGGCATACGACCAGTACAGACAGGCCCCGATAATACCAAGCTGGGTGGCGTTGAGCAGGCCGGCGTCGATGAGCGGCTGCTTCATCACGCCCATCGACAGGCGGCACACATAATAAAGTGCGTAGCCGAATGTGCCCGCTATGAATGCCTGGATGCGTTTTTTCTTATAAACCTTGTCAACCTTTTCGGGAGCGACCTTCACCGCCGAAGGTTCGCTCATACGGAAAAAATCCAAAAATCCCATATCGTTCTAAAGTGTATGAAGTCCTTTTTTGGTAAGCCAGCCTATCAGGAGTTCGGGACGGTCGGTCTGGATCATCGAGACGCCCTTGTCGATATACTGCTGGTACACATCGCCGGGATCGGCGGCCACGAATGCCGCGTCATCGTCGTTGCCGTAGCCGCCGCAGAGGCTTGCCCATATGGTATTCACCCAAATCTTGGAGCCCTGGTCGAGAATCTTCTTGCAGGCATCTTCAAACGCTCCGTCGTTGGTCTGCCAGCATACCTCGTATGCCAGAGGAACCACTCCCTGCTCGAGATACGAGTTGAAAAGTTCGATGCCGGCCGGCCTCTGGATGTCCACGATGGGCATATACATCATATTGTGCTCGTATGCAGCTTCGTGTGCGGCTACCACCTCGATGGGCTTCTTGCCCTTGATGAGTATCTGGTCGGTCACGCCGAGTTCTTCGGTTATGGCGAGCACCTCGTCGTAGAACTCGTAGCCCTGGTCCACGTTTACGCAGATGCGGTCTTTGCAGCACAGAAGGGCCTCGCGCAGAGTGGGCATGCGCAGCGTGTCGATGACTACGTTATGCGCTCTCTTCAGGCTCAGGCTCTTGATTTCTTCGAGGGTGAGGTCGCTCACGCGTGCGCTCTTGCCGGGTTCGCCTTTGAATACGCTGCTGAAGTTGGTGCAGCGGCTGACGGTACCGTCGTGGCTGAGCACCAGCACCGAATCTTTGGTCATCTTGAGGTCGAGCTCCATAATGTCGGCGCCCATGCGGATGATGCTCTCGATGGCGGGAATGGAGTTCTCGGGGAAATTGCGCCAGTCGCCCCTGTGGCAAGTCACGACCACATACTTGGAATGTGGATCGTGGATCTGCGCGGCAATAGCCTCTGCACGGTTGGCATATTTAGATGCGCTCTGGGTACAGCAAACGAAGCTGAGCGCTACGGCAAGGAAGATGAAAGCTTTTTTCATGTTTACAAATATAGTTAAAAATCAGAATTTCAACTGAAAGTCAATACTTTACTTAATCTCTACGCGGAGCGCCTCATCGGCGGGAGCCTCGGGAAGGGTGATTGTGGTGCGTCCGCCTCCCGTGCATACGGCCGAAGCGGGAAGTGCCGTTCCGTTACATCTTACCTGCGCGGGAGCTTTGTTGACGCCCTCCAGTTCTATGCTGATGAGCCTGGTGGAAGGTGCTCCAGCGTATGAGCCTTTGCGGGGACCGATCTTAACGACGGTTTTGCCGCCGGCGGTACTCTTTTCGATAGTGGTCGTGGCAAAAACGCGCTCATAGGCCTGCGAGATGCCGTCATCCTCGTAGTGTTCTATCTTACAGGACGCCTTGCCGGGCACTATCATAAGGCGCAGAGCGTTACTCTGTTCCTGGAGGTTGGTGATGCCTTCCGGAGCCATAGGGATTACGGCTCCGGCTTTGACGAACCAAGGATTCTGCTCGAGGGTGTAGTTAAGTTTGTACACCTTGCCGCCCTTGAGCAGACGCTCGTGCGCCATATCGTACCACTCTCCCTTGGGGAGCCATACCTCACGCGATGCAGTTCCGTCGGCGCCGCAAGGAGCGGTGATAGCCGTGGCCAGGATATTGTCGCCGAAGAAATATTCTTCGTTGCGCTCGTATGCCTCCGCAAGCTCAGGATAGTAGTAATAGAGGGGCCTGCACATCGAGACTCCGGTCTCAGTGGCCTGGTGGGCAGCATCATAGATGTAGGGGCTCAGGGCATAGCGGAGCTTGATAGCGGCCTTAAGGTACTTATAATGATCGGGGAATATCCATATACGGCAGTCCAGGTTGGCGTTCTGGGTGGCGTGGGTCTTGAAAATCGGAGTAAACACTCCGAACTGCATCCAGCGGGTATAAAGCTCGGGGTCGCGGGGGCCCTGTTTATCCCTGTGCTGCATGTGTCCGCCTATGTCGTGCCCCCAGTATCCGTAGCCAACGTTTGATGCCGTGGATGTGAAATACGGCAGGAACTGCAGCACCGACCATTCCGTATATGTATCGCCCGAAAATCCGAGCTGATAGCGGTGGCTTCCAAGGCCTCCCCAGCGGTGATAGATAAGGGGGCGGGAGGGCCAGGTGCTCTGAGGGGTCTTACGCCTCACCTGGTCGTTCCAGAAGCAGTAATTGCACCAGAAAGTATTGGACAGGCCTTTTACATATTTACTCTCCCTCCACTGCTGCCAGTCCAGCCACCAGAAGTCAACGCCTTGTTTTTCAAGAGGATGTATAACGGAGTTGAAGTAAGCGTCGGCCCATTCCTGCTGGTCGAGGCGGAACGGTACGGGAGCCCTCCAGCCTTCGCGGCCCACCGGGGCTTCGTTGCCTTTATAGGTCCATCCTTGCTCGGGATAGATATAGCCCTCGGGGCCGTCGTAATCATCGGTGCGGCTCAAATAATCGGCCACAAAGCGGGAGTAGCAGTCTTCGTAGGGACGGATACCGGATGCGGGATGAAGGTTGAGAGCCGTCTTGAAGCCCTTGCGATGCAGTTCTGCCAGCAGGCCCTCCGGATCGGGAATAAGGTCGCGGTTCCAGGTGTAGCCGGTCCAGCCGCGCCTTTGGCCGAACTCGTCGTGCCCAAGGCGCTCGTCCATAGGCTTCCAGGTCTCGTGCCAGTCCATATCGATGATGAACACATCGGCAGGGATGTCACGCTGGCGCATATCGTCGGCAAGTTGGAGGAGTTCCTCGTCGGTGTAGATCCAGTAGCGGCTCCACCAATACCCGAATACGAACCTGGGAGGCAGGGGGATATTGCCAGCCACCTTTGTAAAGTCTTGAAGAGCAGCGAGATAATCGTGCCCGTAGGCGAATATGTACCAGTCGATCCTGTTCCCCTCCGGACGCTCCGCAACCCATTCGCCCCAGGAGGAGGAATCTTTTTGGAGCAGATGGCGTGAACTCTCGTCCACTATGGCCCATCCGTCACGGGAGAGGATGCCGTTCTCAAGTTCTTTCTCGTTGTGGCTCAGGCGGTCCCAGCCGTTGCATCCGTCAAGGGTGCGGGTGGTTCCCTTGAGGTTGCCCGAAGGCTCGTCACCGGGGTGCCAGACCACAGGTTTGCCGTTCAGCTTGAAAGTGACGCTCAGGTTGCCGGGAGCAAAACGTCCGCCCTTGTATTCGAGGGTAAGCTTGCCGGTACTGATGGTCACTCCCCCGCCCTGCTTCGTGGCTTTGAAGGCGGGAACGGGCAGGTCACGGTTGATTATGGCAAGGCTGGCCCTGTCTTCAAACTGCCCGTCTTCGGCCCACTCCATTCTGATCAGGCGGTCTGTCAAGACGGTAAAGCGGGCGTTACCAGCGATGACAATGGCTCCTGGCTTAGCCTTTGGGTTGGCGGGGGCGGCATTGTCAGCAGTTGCGGTGGCTGCGGTGCCGGTAGCTGTGTTGTCGGCGCTTGCGGTGTTGGCGCTTGCGAGGCCGGTGGCTGCGGTGCCGGCTGTTGCGGTGCCAGCGGCGGTGTTGTCGGCGGCTGCGGTGCCGGCTGTCAGGGTCAATGCGGCGGCAAAAGCCACAACAAAAAGTATGAGTTTTTTCATTGGCAATCAGTTTTGACAAATATAACAATTATTGCCCGAAAAAAATACGGAAGAATGCAAGTTCGGCGCTTGTTTTCGCCCCCGCCAGCCTTCCGAGCCTCCACCCACACCCCTCCGGTTTTCACATTCTGCCTTGCCAGCCCCAGCCGGGACAGTTTTCGCCGTTTTCTGTCCCGCGGCGAGATGGTCCCGGGGGCAGAAAGAGCCGTTTTGCACACGGGAGGCCGCGGCGAGCTGGTCCCGGGGGCAGAAAGGGCCGTTTTGCACACGGGAGGCTGCGACGAGCTGGTCCCGGGGGCAAGGAGGGCCGTTTTGCACACGGGAGGCCGCGGCGAGTAGGTCCCGGGGGCAGAGAGGGCTGTTTTGCACACGGGAGGCCGCGGCGGGAAGGTACCGGGGCAGAGAGGGCCGTTTTGCACACGGGGAGGGCGGGAGACGGCGGGATGCTGCGGCGGGCGGGCGTGTCCACCCCCGGACACGGGCAGGGGGAGGGGCCCGGCGGATACAAGTTCCCGCGCAGCGGGGACGCCGTAGACGTTGGGAGGGGCCGGAGTGAGCGCAGCGAACGGAGTCCCGCCCGCTGCTGGCAGCCTGCCGGCAGAACGTCCGAGACCCGCTCCCGGGGGCAGAAAGGGCCGATTTGCACACGGGAAGCCGCAGTGACTCGCTCCCGGGGGCAGGAAGGGCCGATTTGCACACGGGAACACCAAACGAACTGCTCCCGGGGGCAGGAAGAGCTCCCGGGACAGCAGAAAGAGAAAGGCGGCGGAGAGTGCTACCTGTCTTCGGCCTGGTGGCCGGTGCGGTCGACCTGGTGGTAGAACTGGGTGTATGGCACGTCGGTGCGGCCAGCACCCTTCTTCATCAAGGCAACAAGGTCGGCGAAGTTGGTCTTGTAGATGTCGCGCGGAAGCAGTTTCTTGCCAACGCAGATACTGGCGGCAAGTCCTACCACCTCGCCCATCATGGCGCAGGTGCGCATAACGCGGACGGAGCCAAGGGCAATGTGGGTCACACTAATGTCGCGCCCCGCCATGAACATATTGGGAATATCGGCGCTGTAGAAGCAGCGGTACGGAAGGGCATACGGGTCGATGGGAACCAGTTTACCGATACTCATCCACTCCTCGCCGGGATATTTGCCGGCGTTACGGGGGTCGGGATAATGCTGGTCGATACGCCAAGTGGTGGTACAGGTGCCGTCGGGATAAGGGATGGGACGCGTGAGGTCCTGCTCTCGCAAGATCAGGTCGCCCACGATGCGGCGGCTCTCGCGCTTGCCGCTCACGTGGCTCACCCAGGTAAGGTGGGTGCATTCCCAGTCTTCCTTCTTGGCAAGACGGTTCTTACAATAGGAGAAAGTGCTGTAAGCCACATACATACCATAGTCGCGTATCTTTTCAGCGTCGGCAATCTGGTCGTCGTTCATACCCACTTCCCAGTACCAGTTGGCGCGATGCACGGGCTCTACCGTTTCCTCGTCAAGATGCAGGCCCCAGTCGAGGCTATCGGGGAAAGAGCATGGAGTGTTCCAATCCTCGCAATACCACTCGATGCTGACGCCCATAGTATATCCGTCCGCCTTTTCGGGAGCAAGGCTCTCGCCGAACTCGCTGCGGGCCTCGCGTCCCATCATGGTGCGGGCGCCGGCAAGCACCGCCAGGTGAGCGTCTCCGGTGCAGTCGGAGAATACGTAACCTCCTATGCGGATGCGGTTCTGCCTGGTAGCCTCAACAGCTTCGACAGCCTTGATACTGCCGTTTTCCATCTCCACTTTGTCAACGGTGTAACCGGCAAAGAGAGTGATGTTGGGTTCGGCCGCTATGACGTCCCACTTTTTCCAATCTTGGTAATGATGGGCACCGCGGGCGTTGCCGTAACGGTCGGGGCCAATCTCGTTAAGTATGTATCCCAAAGAAGGATACGGCGGCATGTTGATTTGGCCGCCAAGGCCGACGCGCACTTCCGAGCTGTTGTTTCCGCCCAGAATGTAGCGGTCTTGCAGCAGGGCTACGCGGCTGCCGTTACGGGCGGCTGCGATGGCCGCACAGAGGCCGGACATGCCGGCGCCGACCACCACAAAGTCGTAATCGCCCTTATCCTCCACGGGAGTAGGCAGCAGCTCGTCACGTAGCGCTCGGTAGGCCTCAAGGCCCTCTCCCGGAATATCTTTAGAGGTAGTGAGTATTATTGCGTCGGCTCTGCCGTCGAGGCCTGCAAGATCGTGCAGTGCAAGGGTGTGCTCACCTGCTTTGAGCTCATAGCTGCCGCCCTTCTGCCAATACCACGCAGCCCTCTCCGCCCTGGTGGCTCCGGGGCATCCGGTACCGAACTCCGCCTCGTCGGCTATTCCGTCCACCTTGACCTGGAAGATACCGGGGGTCTTGCCCTCTGACCAGAATGCAGTCCAGTTTTTGGTACGCACCCAAAGGGTGTAGCGGCCGTCGGAAGGAATCTGTATGGTAGTTAGAGCATCTTGTTTAAGAGGCTCGCCAATGCCGTGGGCCAGCAGGTAGCTGGATCCCATCTGCAGCACGAACTGCTGCTCCACAGTCCAGTCGCCCAGCTCGTCGAAGCGGGTGGCCAGAACCATAATAGAATTTGATCTGTCCATTTTATAAGAAAGCGTATTTTACTATCAACCAAGCCATTACACCTGAAGTCACAAGCTTGAGCCCCGTCCCCAGCAGAAAGCCGAGGAAGGCTCCGGCTCCTGCTTTGAACGCCGGCCACATACCCTTGTCGTTGACCATCAACTCGCCCAGGAAGGCGCCGAGAAGTGAGCCCAGGATTATGCCGACGGGAGGAACTATCATGCCCACTATCAAGCCCAAGATGGCACCCGTGGAAGCCGCCTTGTGGCCTCCGGTGAGCTGCGTGGTCTTAACGGGGATCACATAGTCCAGCACCGTAACCAAAACGGTGATTCCAAGCCAGATAAGAAGGGTTTTGATACTCATGGGGTCGGGCCTTTCTCCGGCCTTTCCGGCAAAAAACACGAGCAGCATACCGACCCAGCTCATGGGCGGCCCGGGGAGGCCCGGAACAACGCTGCCGATGATGCCCACGATTGCGAAGATAATCGCAAAAACTATTAAAACAACCATACCGCTAAATTAGCAATAATTTCGTATTTTTGCAGATAATGAGTGCTATTATTTTTGAGCGAAAAGCGTCACTCGCCGCAAGCTGCGACGTGGTGGTCTGCGGAGGCGGCCCCGCCGGATTCATAGCCGCCATCGCTGCTGCCCGAAGTGGTGCACGCACGGCCCTGGTGGAACAGTATGGCTTTTTGGGAGGCATGGCCACGGCCGGAATAGTGGCTCCGCTGAGCGTATTCACTTACAATGGCCAGAAGGTCATCGGCGGCATTCCCTGGGAGTTTTGCGAGCGCCTTCAGGCCATGGGAGGAGGGCTCATAGAGCAGCCCCTCGGCAACGTAGCATTCGAGCCCGAAATCTATAAACTTTGCTGCCAGAGAATGGCTCTTGAGGCAGGCGTGGACCTGTACATGCATTCCTATCTCTGTGGATGCCAATGCAGCAACGGCAACATCGAAGCGATATTCATCGACAACAAAAACGGCACCGAAGCCCTCACCGCCAAGGTTTTCATCGACTGCACAGGTGACGGTGACCTGGCAGCTGCAGCCGGAGTGAGCATGCAGCCCGACGAGGGCAAGCCGCTCCAGCCCCTCTCCACCTACTTTGTGCTCAGCGGCGTAGACACATCCACTCCGCGTATACAGAAAGCTATGCACCATAACCGCCAGGGCGTCAACTGCCACTGCGATGAGATCCGCGCCGAGCTTCTGGAGCACCGTCAGGAATGGGGCATCCCCGAGTTCGGAGGCCCCTGGTTCTGCACCACCTTGCAGCCGGGAGTGGTCACGGTAAACATGACCCGTACCGCCGGCGACGCCATCTCAAACCGCGATTACACCCGGGCGGAGTGCGAGTTGCGGGAACAGGTGTTCAAGATGGCGGCAGTACTGCGGGAGCACTTCCCCGAATTTAAAGACAGCTATGTATCTGCCGTAGCGGTCCAGGCCGGCATCAGAGAAAGCCGCCGTATCGTTGGCGCCCATACCATTACGGGTCAAGAATACGTGAGCGCCTTCCGCTATCCCGACAGTGTCTCCCGCGGCGCGCACCCGATTGACATCCACGTAGCCAACGGAGCATCTCAGAATGTAACTTTCCTAAAGACTCCGGCATACGTGCCCTATCGAGCACTATACTCCCCCGCCGTCGGAAACCTGCTTGTGGCGGGCCGCTGCATCAGCGCCGACAAAACCGCTTTCGCGTCGCTCCGCGTGCAGGCCTCCTGCATGGGAACGGGGCAGGCGGCAGGAGTGGCGGCAGCACTGGCCTCCGCGGCCGGCTGCCCGGTGGACGGCGTCGACGTAGGCCTGCTGCAGGAGCGCCTACGACAGCTCGGCGCCATAATCGGTGGCACGCAACCACCTCATTAACAAGCACTTCCGCCATCAGCCTGCAAGGAAAAAGAAGCAGGCAAATCTTATAAACAATTAGCAAACAATACATTACACGCCACCTTATATGAAAAAGATTATCTCCATACTGCTGCTGTGCACGATACTTGTTCCGGCGAGCGCCGCAAAACAGCGTCTCCCCAAGGGTACGACCATCTGGGGACAGGTACTCCGGGACGGCACCCCCATGCAGGGAGTAGTAGTATCCGATGGCGCCGAGCTCACCTCCACCGATAAAAAGGGTTTCTACTACCTAAAGTCCGACAAAAAAGAAGGCAGCGTATGGGTGAGCATTCCTTCCTGCACCGAGGTGGAGACCACTTACGGCATGCCTCACTTCTGGCAAAGGCTCACCGAGGCTCCCGGCGCTGCTGAAAGGCACGACTTCAGCCTCAAGAGCGTGAACAATACCAACTACACCCTCATTGCAATATCCGACATCCATCTGGCCAACCTTTTCGACGACGAAAGACAGTTCATCGAGAGCTTTATGCCGCGTTTCAACGAGGAGGTCGAAAAGGCCCGCTCCAAAGGGCCGGTGTATTGCCTCAACTGCGGCGACAGCTCTTACGACCGCTATTGGTATGAATACGGTTACTCGATAGAGGACTTCCCAAAGACTCTGGAGAAATGCAAATTCCCCGTACCGATGTTCCACGTTATGGGTAACCACGACAACGATGGCGGAATCCCCCGCGAGGGCGACATCGACTTCAATGCCGCCGAGCGTTACCGCCGCTCCATGGGGCCCACCCACTACTCATTCAACCTGGGCGGCACGCATTACATTGTGCTGGACAATATCGTGTACCTCAACAGCGAGGGACGCATAGACACTTATGAAGGCATCACCGGCAAGCGCGACCACGACCACTATGTAACGCCTGACCAGCTAGAATGGATGAAGAAAGATCTTGCCACGGTACGCGACAAAAACGCTCCTCTCATAGTGGCGTTCCACAGCCCCATGATGCGCTACAAAGGCGGATTCACAGGGAGCAAGATTATTTCGCATTTCCAGGACAAAGACGGCAGAGCCGAGGATCTGTTCAATGAATTCACCGCGCTGTTCAAAGAATTCAGCGACGTGCATTTTATATCGGGCCACTCGCACCAGAACATGCTCTGCTATGGCTCCGACGACTCTTCCACCTATCCTTACATCTCCAATATCGTGGAGCACAACATATCGGGAGTATGCGGATGCTGGTGGCAGACTGCCGCGCACGGAGGCCTTACGCTCGCTCCCGACGGCGGGCCTGCCGGATTTGAAGTATTCCCATTTAGCGGCAATGATATGGAGTGGTACTTCGTATCCATTGACGACGGCGCGGCAGCGCAGTTCAGGGTGTTCGACATGAATGCGGTACGCGACTACTACCGAAGCGACGGAGCTGTCCGGGCAATGCTCAAGCATTACGGCAAGCGTACCGACTACAGCGCCATCGAAGACAATATGATCCTGATAAATGTGTGGGCCTGGGAAAGCAAATGGACAATAAGCGTGAGCGAGAACGGCACAGAGCTCCCGGTGGAGCATCGCAAGGCGGAGAACCCCCAGTTCACTCTCGATTACTATCTTCCCAAGGCCTCGTGGGACGACAATTCCAAGAGCCGCTGGCCGGAAAAATACAACGAACCCGGAGCCAAACCGCACTACTTCTGGGCAAAGGCATCATCTGCCACCAGCACCGTAACGGTAAAGGTCACCGACAGTTTCGGACGCGAGTACACCGAGATTGTGGAGCGTCCCAAGCCCTTCGGCAAACTGATGCGATAGCCTATGGGAACACTCGACCTGATTGTCATCCTTGTCTACTTCGCCGGCCTGGTGGGGGTGAGCCTGCTGATGGGAAGGCGCATCAAGAACTCCGAGGATATGTTCATCGCCGGACGCAACTCCTCGTGGTGGCTTTCAGGCGTTTCGTCCTATATGACGATTTTCTCCGCCAGCACCTTTGTGGTGTGGGGCGGGGTAGCATATAAATCAGGTCTGGTGGCCGTGATGACGGCCATCATGCTGGGCTTCTCTTCTCTTATAGTAAGCCGCTGGATAGCAGGCAGATGGCGCAGGCTCAAGATTAAATCTCCAGGCGAATACCTTACGGTGCGCTTCGGCCACGGCACCCTGCGCTTCTATACGGTAGCCGGCATAGTAGGACGGGGCCTCCATACCGCCGTGGCCTTGTACGCGGTGGCCGTAGTGACCTGCGCCCTGATACAGGTTCCGGAAGGCAGCATTTTCGCCTCCACCGGGCTCCCGGGCGACTCGGCTGCCGGCAACCTCAGCATATGGTGGGCGCTGGCATTCCTGGGAGGCATCACCCTGGCATACACTATCGCCGGAGGCTTCCCGGCCGTGCTGATGACCGATTTCATCCAGTTCGGGGTACTGCTGAGCGTGGTGGTGTTTATGGTGCCGCTCTCGTTCAACGCCGTGGGCGGAGTGGGCAGTTTTATAAGCAGGGCAAGTGAGATCCCGGGCTTCTTCTCCCCCACTTCCCCAACATACAGCTGGATATGGCTGGTGCTTTGGATGTGCCTTCATGTGGCGATGATAGGCGGCGACTGGCCGTTCGTGCAGCGCTACATCAGCGTGCCCACCGTCAAGGATGCCCGAAGGAGCACGGCGCTGATTGGCGTCCTGTACCTTCTGACGCCCCTCATCTGGTACCTGCCCACAATGATGTACCGGCTGCTGGTCCCGGGGCCGGGAATGGATGCAGATCCCGCTGCGATGACCCGCCTTGGCGAGAGCGCCTACGTTAACATGAGCAAGACAGTGCTGATGGCAGGCATGGTAGGCATGATGCTGGCGGCTATGCTGTCCGCAACCCTGAGCAATGTGTCGGGGACGCTCAACGTGTACGCAAATGTGTTCACGTACGAAATATGGGGACGCCGCAAGGGCAACGCAGAGGCATCCGAGAAGCAGCGCATCCGCGCAGGACGCATCTTCACGCTGGTTTTCGGCCTGTTCATCATAGGCGCCGCGATGCTTGTGCCGCTTGCAGGAGGGGCCGAAAAAGTGGTGGTGATGGTCATCACAATGGTGCTCTGTCCGCTCTATATTCCATCCATCTGGGGCTTGTTCAGCAAGCGCCTGAGCGGAGGCCGGCTGGTCGTTGCCATGCTGATCTCGTGGGCGTTGGGCTTCACGGCACGTTTTACCATTCCCGAGGCAGTAATGAGCCCTAGCCTGATAGAGTCGGTGTCGGGTTGCGTGGTGCCCGTAATTATCCTCTCCGTCATGGAGTTATGGTGCAAGATGAAAGGCATCAGCAACAGCGGGCACGAGACAATCGAGGCCTATGTCGATCCCGACGCACAAAAGGCTCCCGGCCCCGAAGTCAAAGAAGCCACGCGCAAGTACTCCTCCCTCGCACTTACCTGCTTTTGCTGCACCATAGGGACCATAGCTTTATTGCTTACTTGCTTGCTCCTGGCCGGGGACCCCAAGACTATGGCAGTCAAGGGGACAGTAATCGGCTTCATTGCCGCAATAGCTTTATTCATAGGCGTTTATGTTATTTACAGAATAGTCAGGAAAAGAAAATAATGAAAAGATTATTGTTGATGGCGGCCTGCCTGGTTGCGGCCGCAGCGGTGGCGGCCCAAAGTTTCGGAGGCCTGCAGATAGAGCCCGAGTGCTCAGTATTTCTTGTCAAAGAGGGCCGGGGCCGGCCCCAGCAAGGCATGGATATTTACAAGCGCTACATCTTCAGCCTCGAAGACGGCGGGCACGTAAACGTGTACGACTTCAAGAAGCAGAATCCTTTTCCTATTGCCGGATTCGAACTGGCATCTTCCTGCAAGGACAATCATGCCAACAACGCCGAGTTCGGTATAGAGAAGGCGCCGGGCGGCTCATTCCCTCTGCTGTACATTTCAAACGGCAAGGTGGGCAGCGATATCGAATGGACCTGTTTTGTGGAGAGCATCAAGCGCTGCGGGAAAAAGTTCTCCAGCACTCTGGTACAGACTATCAAGCTGGATATCAGCGGCTTTGCCGACAAGGGATATGAGCCCATCTTCGGCGCACCCAGCTGGCTGATCGACCGCGAGCGCAAGGCCCTCTGGGTTTTCTCCGCCCACCAGAGGACAACGCCGGCTGTGACTCTTCGCGCCGAGGACAACTTCTACATCGCATATCAGTTCAGGATTCCCGCCCTGGCGGAAGGAGCGGAGGTAACCCTTACAGTTGACGATCTGGTCAAGCAGGTCATTTTCCCCTACGAAACCTGGTTCACACAGGCGGGGTGCATGTATGACGGCAAGATTTTCTATTGCTTCGGCGTAGGGGTGATCGACCCCGAAAACAGGCCGTCGCGCATCCGCGTATATGACACAGACAGCGGTACTATAGTAGCTAAATACAATCTCAACGAGGAAGTGCCATACGAGATGGAAGACCTCGTAATACGCGACGGATGGTTGTATGTCAACACCAATACAAGCCCCAGGCGCGGCCAGGGCAAACCTATTATCTACAAGCTTTCGATGCCTAAAAAAAGTTTTGTAGAATAAAAATAATTTTCTACCTTTGCAGTCCCTATTCCGCGCAAGTGGACAGGATTTGTGTCTGGTGGGTTCGTATAACGGCTAGTACTCAAGATTTTCATTCTTGCAATAGGAGTTCGATTCTCCTACCCACTACCAAATATTAAAAATAAAGACAATGGCAAATACAGCTTCAGCTAAGAAAGCCGATCGCCAGAGCGAAAGGCACCGCCTGCATAACAGGTATTATGCACGCACTACACGTAACGCTATCCGCGACATCCGCAACACCACCGATAAGGCCGAGGCCGAGAAGAACGCCCCCAAGGTGTACGCGATGATCGACAAACTCGCAAAGATCGGAGTCATCCACAAGAACAAGGCTTCCAATCTCAAGAGCGGTATTCAAGTTTACATCAACAAGCTCTCTTAAGACTTTAAAAGACGCGTTCCCGACGCGTCTTATTTTTCGGGAAACGGGATGTAGCGCAGTTGGCTAGCGCACCACGTTCGGGACGTGGGGGTCGTCCGTTCGAGTCGGATCATCCCGACGGAAAAAGCTCCAGATAGTTCTGGAGCTTTTTCTGTCGGGATCCGACTACTATCCCCCTGCAATGGAGTTTTGCAAATATTATTATATTTGTGCGTTATGAAAGGATTGATTGTTTGTATTCTGATGCTGCTATCCGGCGGGGCCATTTCCGGAGCCGACCCCGGAGAGCCATTCATAATCATTGACAAGCAGCAGCTTACGCTAACCCTCTACGATGCCGACAGCACCGCCGTCAAGACCTACCGCATCGCATGCTCCAAATACTACGGTCCCAAAGAGCGCAAGGGAGACAACAAAACCCCCGAGGGCACCTTCAAGATAAACCAGCTGCTCAACGCCCGCGGCTTAAGCCACGACTTCGGCGACGGCAAGGGGCCCGTGCGCAATGCCTACGGTCCCTGGTTTCTGCGCCTTGACGTCCCCGGATTCAACGACATAGGGATTCACGGAACGCATCTGCCCGAATCGATAGGCTCAAGGGCCACCGAAGGATGCATACGCCTCACGAACGACGACATAACCGACCTGAAAGGACGCGTAAAAGTAGGCACGGTGGTAACGATATTACCGGACGAAATAAACGAGCAATAGACATGAAACTCCGAAGCTTATTTCTTGGAATCTGCCTTCTGTGCCTGTGCGCAACTGCTGCAGCACAGGACCTCAAACCTGTCAAGGACCGTGACTCAAAGCTCTTCGGCTATCAAGACAAGAGCAAGAACTGGGTCATACCGCCCAGCTTCAACGCGGCCAAGCGATTCAACGGCGGCTTTGCCGTTGTGGAGGTCCAGGGGCTCAAGGGCCTGATTGACGAGAGCGGCGCCTGGGTACTCAAACCTGAGTGGGACAGTATCGACAAATTTGACAAGGCCGGCCTGTGCGAGGTTATGCGCAAAGAAGGCAAGACCAAGCTTCGCGGCATAGCCAACAGCTCCGGACAGATGGTGATACCGGCAGAGTGCCTCTCCATAAGCATATCCCCTAACGAGGGCATTATCATGGCTGAGCGCTATGTACAAACCCAGCGCAGCGGGCTCAAACCTCTCTGGGGCGTGTACAATGCAGAAGGAGCAGAAATCTTCGAGCCCCAGTTTGCCTCCGCACCTTCTTGGCGGAACGGACGCGGCATAGCCAAATCGGCCTGGGACGGCCTGTACGGCATTATCGACTCGGACGGAAACACCCTGCTGCCCTTTGACAACCTTGCCATCTCGGCGAGCGGCTCCTCATTCGAAGTGCTCACCTCCGACTTCACCACCTGCGTTTACGACTCCCGTATGTTCAAGAGCAATACATACGCCTATCCAGGCTACGTGGCGCCGTACGAACCCGCAGGAGACCCGGTCAGGGCCGCTGCGTGGAGGGTAGGTCCCATAGGAGCAAGGCTGTACCGGAACAACCTCAAGCTGGCCGACCTCGGAAGGGACGGACGCTCGCGTAACGTCGTTTGCAGCGACCTCAGGCTCGACTGGGGTTACGGACGCTTCGTGCGGCTTGAACCGTGCCTTGACCTGCAAGGGCTTCCCGGCTCGATGCTCGACCCCGACAGCGAAGGCAACTACTATACAATCAAGGCTATACTCTACGAAAGAGACGGACGCTTTGTGCAGGAGGTCTCGCGATGGGGCTGGCTCGAAGCCGAATGTGCCGACGGCTTCATCTACAATGCCGAGGGTGCAGAAACATGGATTGCCCTAAAAGATATCAACACCCCCGCCCGCCCCTCGTTCTCCATTCCCCTGAGCGGATATAAGCAGATTAACCGCGGAGATATTTATTCTGCCCTGGGACTGCGCAGCTACGAAGTAGGACGCATGTACGACCCGTCCGGTGCCGTCCGGCGCTGCGAGCAGATACGCGAAGGCGAAAATATTGGCATAACATCGTATCTTCCCCGCCCTGCTCCAAGCTTGAGGAGCATCAAGCTGCTTGACGAAGCCATGCGTTCTCCATTGTTCCGCCATCCTTTCCGTATAGGACAGGTGGTAAACTGCAAGGCGCGTCCCGGCGACAACGGCCTTGAACTGGAACTCTCTGACCGCCTGGTCTGCCATTTCGAAGACAAGTTCAGCGATCCGTATTTCAAAATGGATGGTGACGAGGAGATATACTGGGGACCTCACAATGCACGCACCGTAAGGCTTAGCCTGGAAGAGGTCAACGACCGCAACGCCACCAAAGACGACATGCTTGGAAGCGACCGCTATTTCGCCGTTGTTATCTCGCTTTACGAAGAAGACGGGAGCTATCTGCGCACGCTGGGAGTGGTGCCATGTGTGGATTTCGCCACCAAGGGATACCTGGTATTCGACAAACTCGGCCTGGTGCTGATTGATGCCGATGACGCGCAGCACACATCATCGCATAAAATAACTCTCAGCGGCGTTCAACGGCTGCCGGCAACACTCTCGGCGCTCATGGCCGTGGGAGAATCATTCCACTCCCGTCCCGGCGGGCGCCGCCCGGCATATTAGCGTTGCCTGGGTGCAGGAAAGCACCTCGACATCCACGAAGTCACCTGCCTTGTGCTCGGTATCGGGCCAGACGCACATCTTATTATTTCCTGCCCTGCCGCAAAGCTGGGCGGGATTTCTTTTTGACGGGCCCTCAACCAGAACACAGAAGGTTTTGCCTATATCCCGCTCATTACTTTGGAGCGAGAGGCGGTTCTGCAGGGCTATGATTTCTTCGAGCCTGCGGTTCTTGACCTCCTGGGGCACGTCGTCGGGATATTTGCGGGCAGCAAGAGTGCCCGGACGCTCGGAGTAGTAGAACATGTAGGCAGCGTCGAAGCCTACCTCCTCGAAGAGGCTGAGGGTCAGGCGGTGATCGTCTTCCGTCTCGGAACAGAATCCGGCAATCACATCGGTAGATATGGCGCAGTCGGGCATATACCGGCGTATGGCGGCAACCCGCTCGAGATAGCCCTCCCGGGTGTAGCGGCGGCGCATCTTCTCAAGCATACGGTCGGAGCCGGACTGGACCGGCAGATGGATATGATGGCAGATATTCGCGTGCGAAGCCATTACCTTCAGCACTTCGTCGGAAATGTCCTGAGGATTGGAAGTCGAAAAGCGCACGCGCATCTGCGGGCAGCTCTCCGCCACCAACTTAAGCAGGGAGGCGAAGTTGCAGTCTTGGTAATGATATGAGTCAACGTTCTGCCCCAGCAGCGTAACCTCCTTATATCCCTTGACGGCACAGTCACAGGCCTCGCGCACAATAGAATGGGAGTCGCGGCTGCGCTCGGCGCCACGTGTGTAGGGCACTACGCAGTAAGAGCACACGTTATTGCATCCTCGCATAATGGAGATGAAGGCCGACACGCCGTTCTTGTCAAGCCGCACCGGCGAAATATCGGCGTAGGTCTCCTCGCGGGAGAGTTCGACGTTAATCTGGGGCATCCCGGGAGCCGCGTTCTGCAGAAGGGCCGGAAGGGAGCGGTATGCGTCGGGGCCCGCCACAATATCCACCTTGCCGGTGTCGATGAGAGCGCCTTTAAGCCTTTCGGCCATACAGCCCAGAATGCCTACCAGCACCCAGGGGCGCTGCTTTTTCTGGAAATGAAACTGCTCTATGCGCCCCAGGATACGCTGCTCGGCGTTGTCGCGCACCGAGCAGGTGTTGGCCATTATTACGTCTGCCTGCGCCATATCCTCCGTACGCTCGTATCCGTGCTTTTCCAGAAGGGAGAATATGACTTCCGTATCCGCCACGTTCATCTGGCAGCCGTAGGTCTCGATATATACTTTCTTGCTCATTATTTTACCCTGATCTTACGGCCTATGCTGAGGGTCGTAGTAGGTTTGAGTCCGCTGTTCAGGGAGCAGATCTTTGACACGCTGGTGCCATACTTGGCAGCTATGCCCGAAAGGGTGTCGCCGGACCGGATGGTATGGTACTTCATGGCTGCCCGCTCCTTGGCGATACGCTCTTCCTCGGCCTTTATCTGCTCCTCAGTCATATAGAGTTCCTCCTCATCGTCGATAGTCTCGGGAACATAGCGGCTGTAAGGCGAGAGGTAACTGCGCTTGAGCACGAACACGTTCTTACGCAGCACTCCCCTTTCGAAATCTACAATCCATTCGGGGTCGAAAGCGTGGCCGCAATAGCGTGTTTCGAAGTGCAGATGCGGGCCGCTGCTGCGACCGGTAGATCCGCCAAGGCCCAGAAGATCACCCGCATGCACCCACTGGCCGGGCACTACATCCATACGTGAAAGATGCCCGTAAAGGGTTTCAAGGCCGTTTTCGTGACGCACTACTATGGCAAGGCCGTAGCCCTTGTGACGCTCGGCAAGCCTCACGCGGCCGTCAAAGGCGCAATAGACCGGGGTCCCGGTAGGATAGGGCACGTCGCAGCCCGTGTGCTTGCGGCCTCTTCTGATGCCGAACTTCGAGAACACTTTCCCTTTGTGCGGGCACACAAAGCGGCTTACCGAATCGACCAGGCAAATGGTCACACGGTACGGAATGCTGTCAAGCGGAGTGCCTATGTATGGATTAACGATGTGCTCACGCCAGTTCTCGGTAAAGAGTTCCTCGCCCTCCAGAGCCTCCACGTTCTTTATGAGGTACCAGGTATTATCGTCACGGAGCACAATACGCACCCGCCCGTCGCCCACGTCAAGCGTATCGACGGCGGCTCCGTTGCCCTTGGCAAAGATGGTCAGGTCGGGAGTAATATCATCGGGCCTCGCCAGAGAGTCAGGCCTCTGGGCTTTAGAGAGGCTGTCGGTCTGGGCTAGTGTTATGCAGCAGGTTATCAGGCTTAGTATCAGTACACAAAGACGTTTCATCAGGCTCTCACTCCTCCAAACTGCTTCTCTATGATTTCCTGCACCTTGGCAATCTTATCGTGAAGAACCTCGTCGGTAGTGGCCTCACAGATGAAACGGAGATAAGGCTCGGTATTGGACGGGCGGATATTGAACCACCAGGTGGGGAACTCTGCCCTGTAGCCGTCGAAGTCCATAAAAGCGTCGGCTTTTTCTTCTCCGAGGAAATAATCACGTACGGCGTCCATTGCGCCCTTCTTGTCTTCAACGCGGAAGTTGATTTCGCCCGAATTGCGATAGCGCGTAAGCTTGTCGATCTCGCCGCTGAGGGTACGGCCTTCTTTCTTGAGGGCGGCGACGATGCGAAGCACGATGATGGATGCCAGCATGCCGCTGTCGGAATAGAAGAAATCTTTGAAATAGTAGTGGCCGGCAAGCTCGCCGCCCCACAAACCGTCTATCTCGCGAAGCTTGGGAGCCGCAAAAGCACGGCCCACCCTCCAGGTATGCATCTCGGCGCCATAGTCGGCAAGGAACTCGCCGACGGCCTTGGAAGAGCGGATCTCCTGCAGCACGCGCGGATTCTTTGCGCCGCGCTCGTCGCAGAAGTAGTAGGCCATAAGGGCTATCATAAGGTCGGGGGCCACGAAGCGGGCCTTCTCGTCCACGAACATCACGCGGTCGGCATCTCCGTCGTAAATAATACCGATATCGGCACCTGTCTTGCGCACCAGCTCCTTGAGGGGCTCTACGTTCTTGGGGATAAGAGGATTGGGCTCATGGTTGGGGAAGCGGCCGTCGAGGGTGTCGAAGATATAGGAAGGCTGGTCGCCGTAAACCTGCTTAACATACAGGCTGGACATACCGTTTGAGCAGTCGATGGCAATTTTCAGGTCGCTGTAGTCGCCTTTGTACTTGAGCAGGAAGTCCACGTAATCTGCGCGGATATCCCTCTCGTGAACGCGGCCGGGGACGTCTGCTACAGGAGTAGGCCGGCCCTCCTCTATCCACTGCTTGATCTGGCCAAGGCCCGTGTCGAAGCCGACGGGAAGGGCGTTCTCACGCGATACTTTCATACCGTTGTACTCGGCAGGGTTATGCGATGCGGTAATCTGCACCGAAGCCTTGAAGCCGTAGTTTGCCGTGCCGAAGTACACCATAGGCGTGCTGCTCAGGCCAACGTCGTACACGTCGGCGCCGGCATCGGTAATGCCCTTGAGCAGATAATCATGAATCTCCTGCGAAGATGTCCTGCAGTCCCTTCCTACCAAAACCTCTTTGGCGTTAAGCAGTCCGGGGAGAAAATAACCCACCTTGTAGGCAGTCTCCTTGTCGAAATCCACATTGTAGATTCCGCGTATGTCATATGCGTGAAAAGCTCCCATAATTAGTATATTTTGCCAAATATAATCATTTTTTGCAATAATCCCACCTACAAATCCTTAGTCTTCTGCAGCAGCCAGGCGGGATAGTTGGTGGTGATACAGCGCAGGTACTGGTACTCGTCAAGGTAGAGCTGGACGGTGGCGTCGGTGTAAACGGCGCTGCTGTTGCCGGACTGTTTGTCGATGTGGAACACACTCAGCTGGAGCCCCGCGTTCTTGTATTCCGTGATGGTACGGTAGCCGGTGCCCTGGTCCTCGCCCGACCCGAGTTTGAAGTGGTCGCGGGTGTTGAGATTGGCCCAGTCGGTGTATCCCTTGCTCTTGAAAGTAGAAGCACTGATGCTCCCGTTCATCCAGCCGCAAGGTATGCCGGACGCCTTGATGGCCGGTGCGATTCGGCTCATAACACCCTCGTAGCTTGTGCAAATGAACTCGCAGAAGTTCTGGGCGTTCTTTTCCTGTATGATTTCGATGGCGCGCAGTGCAGCTTTGGCCGGATGATCATAATCCACTGAAGGATTATCTATCATCTTGATATCCAGCAGGAGTTTTGTCTTGCTGCCGGTCTCCATCACTATGTCGATGTACTCCGAGAGCGTAGGGATGCGTTCGTAGTTGCTCAAGCGCTTTGCCGCTATGATTTCGGCAGCAGTATGCTCCCAGGGGTTCATACCGTTCACCTGGTCTTTGCTGTCGGCGTGAGCCACTATCACATCATTGTCGGAAGTCCAGTAGATGTCGCACTCGCTGGCGTAGCAGCCCAGGTTCATAGCATATCGGAGGGCGGCCCTGGAATTGTCGGGATAACCGCATTCGGTGGCTCCGCCCCTGTGGGCGACCACTTTATTGCCGGGGTCGAGGGGCTTGGGAGCTTCATCCTCAACCGGCTCCGCCTCGGGATCGGAATGAGGGGTAACGGTAACTGTTATCGTGCCAGTAGAAGACGGGCAGGCCCAGGCCTCCTTGTTTGAGGCATCGGGATACGTAACACCGTTCACCGTGGCGGCGTCGCATACCACAGCCTTGAATTCACAGGCGTTTATGCCCGCAACTCCTCCGGCCACGGTTCCCGATACTGAGCCGTAATTGCGGTTATCCGTTATGGGAGTAGCATTGGAAATGGTGCCGAACAGGCCTCCGACGCCGCTGTAGCCCGCTTTTCCGGAGACAATGCCGACCGCGCCATAATTGTGGTTAGACGCTACTGAAGAGCCGCTGGTGGAGGCTGCGTCAAATCCGAAGATACCTCCCGCATAAGCGTAAGGAGTGCTTGCATGCTTGTTTTGCAGAGATACATCGCCCTTGTTGATATTGTTCGTCACGGCATATGCAGTATGGGGCGAGCCGACTATTCCTCCGGCGGCAACGCGCCCCGGAGTATCGCGTCCGGTAGTATTGACAACGGCCGTCACGGTGCCCTCGTTGGTGCAGCCAGTAATCTCACGTATTCCGGTTTCGCCCTCGGCAAAACCTGCAATGCCTCCTACCGACTCCCAGTTGGTAATGACCTTTGCCGAATTGTCAAGCGTGACGGAGCCCTTGTTGGTACAATTGCGGGCGGCACTGGAATTAAGCGTACCCACTATGCCTCCGACGCGGTTGACCTGCGGTTTATCGGAGCTTATGGGGCCCTGGTTGGTGCAGGAGCTGATGATACAGCCGTGGTAGGTATGGGCGCAGATGCCCGCTATGGCGATGTACTGGGTGGTGGCAGAAGAGTTGGAATAACCAATGGCGCCGCTATTGGAGCATCCGCTCACATTGTAGTAATCGGTGTAGCCGCTCACGCCGCCAACTCTTATTATCTTGTCGTTTCCGCCAGCTGATACCGCTCCTCCGTTGGAGCAGGTCCGTACGGATCCGTACGTGCTGGATGTGCCCTGGGCATAAGCTATAACGCCGCCAACCGCCGTATCGGAGACCAGTGTTTTTGCCTGATGCTTGACTTGCCCGCCGTTTGTGCAGTCCTTGACGGTGGAGCCGCGTCCGTCATAACCCACCACGCCGCCTATGGCGGACACACCGGGGTTAACTGTGGTGACGGAGCCGTAGTTAGAGCAGTCTTCGATGGTTGAACGCACATCGAAAAAGCCGAGCACTCCGCCGACGAGGCTGCCGTTGGGAGTGGCGTCCGACTGGCTTGTCTGGCCGGTTGTTGCGGCGTTGTTACGTACCGCGCCATAATTGGTGCAACCTTTTATGGTGCCGGTGCTGTTCCAATTGCCCACAATTCCGCCTGTGCGGGTTTTTCCCGTAGCATCGGACGCTACTTCCACAGTGGCGAAATTGGTGACGTTGCTGACCGTACTTGTCCCGGACACCTTGGCTATAGCTCCGGCGTAGTACCAGGTGTAGTTATTGGCTGACTTGCTATGCTTTATGATGCTCTGGCCATCGTAGATAACGCCGTCGGAGCTGCCGATAACAATGTCTTTGACCGAAGCGCCTCCGGTGAGCTCGCGGAGGAATCCCGCGTAGTTATTGGTGCTTACGTTGATATTGTAGAGCTTGTGACCGCGGCCGTCAAAAGTACCCGCAAAGTTCTTTGGGGTCCACGGGGTCATTTCCATGTCTATATCGGCGCCGAGTATGGGGGTGTCGGTGGCATCGGAAGGGTCGCGGGTATCGTTCCAGGTATAGAGCTGTGCCTTTGTATAGATGATATTGCTCCACGCCGCGGCAGAGCTTATGTCGCCTACAGACTTGCAGCCGTTGCGCGTGAAGGTCTGGGTGCGGGTGGAAGTGCGGGTGCAGGATAGACCATCGGAGCGGATGAGAGCTATGGAGAAGCCTCCGGGTGGCGTACTGCCGGGCAAGACGGCGGCATAATAGTCCCCGGGAGTGAATGTAGCGGCGGAAGGCTTGAGTTCAATGGTTCCGGAGGTCTTGAGCGGCTGGGCGAGCGTGCCGTCGGAGTTCACTCTGGCCGAGCCGGACAAATTGGTTCCGCTGATTATGGCTGATGTAACGTTTTCGACTGATATACTGATCTTTATGAGCGAAACCACATTACGGAACTGAAGCGTCCCCTGCTGCGCCTTGGCAACGCACACAAGGGCCTCGGGAGCGGCCGTGAGCCCTGAGGGGATGCTTTGCACGGAGGGGATATTGACAGTCAGCTGGCTGCCGGCGAGCGCAGTGCCGGCGGCAGCCGGACTTACCGCGTAAAGCTCGGCGGCGCCTTCCGTCACTGTGCCGGAGAAGCTTGCAGAAGTGCCGTGGTTGCCGCCTTCGGGAATGCTGAAGATATTTTTGGCCGTGCCGTCAAAGATGGCGATCTGGTCGGAGTCTTGCCACTTAACGGAGGGGAATTCAAGGGTGGCTTTGGAGTCGGCGGGACTCTCCCCTGTGGCTTGAAGGGTGATTTCGACCAGGTCGGCCCGGGTTTGGGTCGGCTGCTCCATTCCGGCTTCCCGCATGCAGGAGAAGATTACCGGCAATACTGCCACAACTAGTGCTAGAGGTTGCAGTTTCATATCAACTATGTGATTGACAACTTACAAATATAATCATTTTTGAACCTTCATCCTCAAAAAGAGCCCGTTTTGTAGACAAAGTGCCTTGGGTGACCGCCGGCTGTGTCAATCTACTTTCGGCCGGGGGCAGGAAGGGCCGTTTTGCACACGGGACGCCGCGGCGAGTAGGTCCCGGGGGCAGAGAGGGCCGTTTTGCTCACGGGAGGCCGCAGCGGGCAGGTCCCGGGGGCAGGAAGGGCCGTTTTGCTCACGGGAGGCATCAGATGCTAATAATATCAAAAGGGCCGGCCCGAAGACCGACCCTTGAACATATGCCTTACTCGCTGCTGCTGTGAGCAACGTAGGTAGGAGTTATGGTACCGGTGTTTGACGGGCAGAGCCAGGCACCCTCGTCAGAAGCAGCCGCCTTGGTCACGCCGTTCACGGTTACTGCATCGCAGATGGTGGCGGAGATAGTAGCGGTATTGATACCGGCGACGGCACCGGCAGAAGAGCCCTTAACCGGACCGTACGAATAGCCGTCCGCACTGGTTGCCAAGCCGAAGGTTCCGAAGAGACCGCCGGCAAATGCCTTGGTTGAGCCTACGGTAGCGTTCTCTACACTACCATAGTTCTTGTTACCGGATATTGCCGACACATTACCAGATTCTTTCTCCTGACCCAGAATTCCGCCCACATAGCAGGCTCCATTGCTGACACTGTTCACCCCATACACGGATCCCTCATTTCGATTGTTCATGACATTGAAAGCTGTATATGGCATTCCAACTATACCACCGACAGCTACTCTGTCATTTGTAGTATTCATTTTAGCCACCACAGCGCCATGATTAATGTTTCCACTGAAATCAAGAGCCGTGTCGCCAGAGCCTTCGGCAAATCCGGCTATTCCGCCGGCACTCTGCCAGTTGGCGGTCTGCACCTCACAGTTCAATGTTACTGAACCCGTGTTTTTACAGTTTGTAACAGCTGTATTATTAACCGAACCGATGACACCTCCGATACGGTTCACCTGGGTACGGTTCGAGATGATCGCACCGCTGTTGGAACAAGCATCGAAGACCGGTGTAGCATATACATGTCCGGAAACGCCACCAATTGCGATATAAGATCCTCCCGTAGCATTATTATCGTAAGTAATGTCCGCCTCATTGGAACAAGACGCAATCTTAGGGCATTTTACAACGTAACCGGTAATACCTGCCATACGGACCTGCGCTCCACCACCGGCAGTATTAACCCATACATTTGCACCGGAATGGTTGATGCATGACTCAATGGACGAGCCCTCTCCCAGATTGACTTTACCAGCTATACCAGCTATTGAATGATACCATGTATTATCATTATAATCAGCCGCACATGTAGGACGCGCAAGCACGTTTTTAGTAACGGCGCCATAATTGTCGCAATCTTTGAGAACCACGGCGTTGGAAGTCTGGAATATTGAAACAATTCCGCCCATGCTCTTAATATTGCGGTTGACCGTCTTGACGGCTCCTCGGTTGACGCACCCGTCAATAGACGAACCGGCGGCAAGGCTGGTGCTCAGATAGCCGGCAATACCGGCAATAAAAGCTTCTGCAGCACTCGTACCATTCTTTGCGGCCCCGTTGGCGTTATTCATCTCGCCGAAGTTCGAACACGATTTGAGCGTAACCACACCAGTGCCATTCAGAAAGCCTACTATACCGCCTATGGCAGCAATCTGCTCGTTCTCTCCGGTGATAGGTGCACGGTTGATACAATCTTTAATGGTAATCGCGCCAGTAAAACCGCCAGGGCTGTTGCCCACTATTCCTCCTAAGAAAGCACGTTTGCTAGCGCCTTCGGGGTTGTAGATAATCGTGCCTGTAGCTGCATTCTCGCACTCTATGACGGACACTGGATTCGCTCCATTCACCCTTCCGATTATGCCGCCGATCTTACTTTCTCCATTGTATGTATTATTAATTGCACCGCTGTTTGTACAGCGGGTAACGCTCGTTCCTACAGACTCGCCAACTATACCTCCAATACTGTTAGCCAGAACGTTGGTGCCCGTAGAACTGAAAACGATGCTCCCGGTGTTTTTGCACCCAGTCAGCACTGATGAACCCGCATCGGATGCGAGTATTCCGGCAGCATGTGTAACACTTTCGCCAACAGCCAGAACATCACCATTGTTATCCGTATCGGTTATGGTCACTGCTGCATCCGCCCTACCCACAATTCCTCCAAGTGTGCCTGCTGCAGCGGCATTCACAGCGAGGTTAGACACAGTACCATTGTTTGCGCAATTCTTTATAGTTGCTGCACCGGCAACGACTCCAACAAGTCCTCCCACGCGCGTCTTGCTCAAAGATGTGGAGGCAACGGTCACAGGGGCAAAATTCTTAACATTCTCCAGCACAGAGCCTTCGGAAAGACGGGTCACTACGCCTGCATAGCGCCAGCTGGCACCGTCGTCCTCGGGATTATCCTGAACTATTGCACTGCTTCCGTCATAAGAAGTTCCATTAGAGGAGCCGAAAACCACATCTTTGACAATGCCGTTAACAGTATTGAAGAAGCAAGCGTTTGAGGGGCGGTTAACGTTAAGGTTATAAAGCTTATGCCCCTGGCCGTCGAAGGTTCCGGTGAAATCCTTGGGAGTCCAGGGCTCTCCCTCCATATCGATGTCGGCGCCAATCTTGACATCCTCGATGTCCGCGGTGCTGCGGCTCGCGTTCCAGTTGAACAATTCCGCCATGGTGGTGATAACCACCGTCTTGGAGAAGCCGGTAAGAGGCCCGGCATCAAGTCCCTTAGCACGCACGAAGTTCACCTCAGAAGAAGCGGTCTTGGAAGCGGTCGCTGAAACAGTGTTATAGTTAATTGAGAATGCTCCCGCTGGAGTAGTGCCCGGTGCTACCGCCACAAAATAATCTCCGGGAACGAACATCCCGGCAGCTGTGTGAAGGGTAATCTCATCGGTCAGGGAGGCACCGGAAGCATTGATGGTACCGTCGGCATTGACAGCCGCTGTTCCGGCTAGGCCCTTGCCGCGGATGACAATTTCCATGATGTCGGAGCCTGTCACCGTCAGCTTGAGCAAAGCACACACTTGCTTGAATGCCATTGGCTGGCCGGGAGCCGCATAGCCTACTGCCACCAGCGCGTCAGCATCGACGCAGCCACCGTCGGGGATGGTCTGCGTAGCGGGAACCACGACCTTGATAGCGTCTGCTGCCGGCTCTGCGTACGCTGCAGCAGGATACACTGCGTACAGCATAGAGGCTGCAGTATCGCAGGTTCCCTCGAATACGGCGCTTGCGCCCGAATTTGATTTGATTGTAAAAGGATTGGCGGCACTGCCGTCATATACGGTTATCACGTCGGTATCAGCCCACGTGAGGTTAACTTCCGCATTCATATCCAGGACCACTTTCGAAAGGTCCTCGGTTGTTGCGGAAATTGTCATCAATCCCTCGCTGGGGGTAGCAATCTGCTTTTCTGCAATCTCTTTGTTGCAGGCAAGAAGCGCCAGAGCAATGGCTGAAAGTGCAATAATCTTTTTCATGATCGATCCTCCTTCTACCATTGAATATCAGTAAATTCATTCTCAAAACCCTCCAAAGAGCCTTCACTCTCATTGGGGCTGGCCGCCAAAGCGAATAGATACCCGGCCTCAAATTCGCAGGCTTCGGGGTGGATGTAAGTTTTACGCATATGAATTGTAATTATCAATCATCAATAAATATACAAGCCTAAGCCTAAAAACACCCAATCAATAATGGAAAAGAAAAAACATCATATAACAGACTAGGTGTTTTTGCGTTTCCGAATGTATATTAAGTGTGTTTGGTTCACATTGGTTCAAGCAGACGATTTATAAACCGCAATAGTATGATCAACATTAAGTTAACCACTCTCACTTACGAGTCCCCAAGCACCAGGGAACTAAAAGTGGAAATGAACAGATCCATTCTGGATGTCAGTTCGCGCAACGCCGAGGCCAAAGGCTTCAACAAAAATTGGGATGATGATTTTTGGGGAGAAGGAGAATAGGAGGACACAGCCATGAAGAAAATCGTCATTATTGCATCGACAGCGCTGACAGCGCTCTTCTGCATTTCCTGCAACAAGGAACTCAAAACCGAAGACGTTATCAATCCCGGACAGGAACAAGTCCCCACAGGGAAGGTACACATGAGCTTTACGGCCGGCATCGGCACCAAAGCCTCCGTTCAAGAAGGCGAATCTACCGTCGATATAAAATGGTCGGCCGATGACCACATCGCTGTTTGGGACGGGACCGAGTGGTGCGATTTCGCGGCTACCAGTGTTGACGGCGCCACTGCTGTTTTCGAGGGCGAAATCACCCCCGACGAATCTTTTGCCAAAACCAGCTTCAAAGCTGTTTATCCCTTCTCCGCCGTTACTGACAAGACAGCATCGGCAATAAGCGTTTCTGTTCCTTCAGAGCAGACCATTCCCTCCGGTGGTGTGGTCGATCCAAACGCCATGGTATCAGTGGCAACGTGCAGCGAAGACGGACTGCTGACCTTTGAGCAAGTCTGCGCCCTCGTCAAGGTCGGGCTCACACAGGAAGGGATGTCAGCAATCACTCTTGAAGGCACCGGCCTGGCTGGTACCGTAGTATGCGCTGACAACGGTACGGTAACCTCGGCCACCGTACCAGCCGCCAAGATCACACTCTCCGCAGCCGAAGGCGTCTTAGATGCTACCGACTATTATATCGCAGTTCTTCCCGGCACATCAGCCCCGCTTAAGGTTGGCATGCTCCGTGAGAGCGACGGTTACACAGGCTTCCGCTCCGCCACCTCCGTCACATTCCAGCAGGGACAGGCCCAAATCTACATCAAAGACACCGCCATCGGCGATTGGGAGTACAACATCAGCACTCCGGAACAACTGAAGAACTGCGCATCTGGTTGGAGTGCCAGTTTTACAAGCACCGTCAATATTTTAGAAAATCTTGATATGGCGGACATCAATTGGACGCCTAAGAACTTCGCCGGAGTTTTTAATGGAAATAATAAAAATATTTATAATTTTCAATATTCCGGCAGTTCCAACTCCAGTTTTATAGTAAACTTATATGGTACGGTCAAAGACATTTGCTTTGGCTCAAATGATGGGGTTACATACGATAATGTCAGCAAGATAGTTTTAAGCAATTCCGGAACCAGCACCTCTTGGTTTTATGCCGGCCTAATTGTCCGCGTATATGAGAACGCAAAACTCAGCAACGTAACCAGTTTCATTCCTGTGGAGCTTGCTGCCGGATCTACAGTTAAAACTCGTCTGGGTGGTCTTATTGGGGTTATTGCCCCTTTGAATTCAGATAACTTACCGACCACAATTACCGTTACCATCGAGAATTGTACTAACTATGGTTCAGTTTCGAACAAGGCCACTACTGCTGCTGCTGCATCTAATATGGGTGGAATAATTGGCCGAATGGACATACCTGTGAAACTGGACAATGTCGTCAACAAGGGGGATATTACCTGTAAGAACCCCTACGTTGTTCATCTGGGAGGAATAAGTTCAGGGGTTTACGGCGGATCCGAGTTGAACAAGTGTATTAACTATGGTGGCATCGATTATGAGGTCTCGGGTTTAACTGCAAATTCATACATTGGTGGTATTGCGGGCAATGCCGCTGTCGATTACACCAATAAATCAACATTTGCAGAGTGCGAGAACCATGGTTCGATTACACTCAAAGACGAGGCCAACACCGGCAATCTATACATCGGCGGCATAACCGGTTTGATCAGAAATGGTGAATTGTCAGGTTGCAAGAATCATGGCCTTGTTGACTGTGAACACTACCAGGTTACTCGTTTGGGTGGTATCAGCGGCACTATTCACAATTCGGCCATAGCCAATGGATGTGTTAATGACGGTCCAATTAAATTGACTCAAACAAAAAAGGCTGCCAATTTCTGGCAAGGCGTTGGAGGCATAGCCGGTAATACCGAAAACACAGGCCCAAAAGTCATCAATTGTTCCACAACATCAAAGGGAACAATATCCGTTAACATTAAATCTGACGTAAGTGGCCATAATAATAAGTGCAATATTGGTGGAATAATTGGCATCCCAGGATCAACTACCATTATCACTGGAAATACTAACAATGCAGATATTTCAGCAAAGAATCAATCTAGCACTAATCCGTTCTGCTATGTTGGAGGTATCATCGGTCACGTAAATTCAGCCGCAGGAGGTTCAGACATCACGGGGAATATCAATAACGGAACCATTTCTAACGAGACCGAATCTGTTGAGTTTTCAGGAGCGGGTGGCTTGTTTGGGAAAATGGACAAAGCTCGCCTCATTAGTGGAAACACCATAAACGGAAGTGTTAATGGAGTCAATGCCGGAGCTGTTGCCGGCTTTAATTCACAGGCAATAAGCAGTACTACTATAGGTGGGTCAGTACTTGTTAATTCCATTTTAAAGCCTGAAGATCCTAATGAGTACGCCTTATGGATCTGTCCTAATAACTCAGGAACAATCAACTAGATACAATCTCTGAATGACAGTATGTAGTTGTTGATTATCAATGAAATGCTTTGGTCCCGGGGGAACTTGTCATTTCCCTCGGGACCAAAGTTCTTTATAACAATGCTTCACCCTCGGCAACCAGCGTCTGCCCCTGATTGCCGAGGATCTACTTTATTTTTGCGTTATAACGCGTGGCGACTTTGCCGTGGGAGATGTTGATGAGTTTCTTTCCAATCATTTTGCGGCGTATGGGAGCCACAAGGTCGGTGAAAAGCACTCCGTCGAGGTGGGAGAGTTCGTGCTGGATCATGCGGGCGGCAAATTTGTCGAACACCTCGGTATGTTCCTGGAAATCCTCGCCCCAGTAGCGCAGTTTGATGCTTTCAGGACGCCGCACATTGCAATACACGCCGGGCACGCTCAGGCAGCCCTCTTCGTATTCGCACTGCGAAGCGCTTTCTTCCAATATCTGGGGATTTATGATGGTGCGTTTGAAACCTTTAAGGTATGGATATACATCCTGCATCACGTCGCCGTCAACTATTACCACGCGCAGGCTTACACCTATCTGGGGGGCTGCAAGCCCGCAGCCCTCGGAACGCTCGAGTGTATCTTTAAGGTCGACGATAAGCGCCGACAGCTCTTCCTTCTTGGTCAGATCGGCCTCGGCAGCCTTCTGGCGAAGCACTTCCGAACCGTAGAGGTAAATAGGCTGGATCATTGTTTCTTGTCCAAATATGCTTGTAATATAATGGCGGCGCTTATTTTGTCTACCGACATCTTGTTGCGCCTTTCGCTCTTTTTCATTCCGCCCTCGATCATTGCCCTGTGTGCCAGCACAGAGGTAAAGCGCTCGTCCTCAAGTGCCACAGGCACATCCGGAAAGGCCTTTGCCAACTGAGCGAGAAAAACGTCCACATCGGCCGCGGCCTCGGCGTGGGATCCGTCAAGATTGAGGGGATAGCCCACGACAAACTTGGATATAGTCTCCCCAAGGGCGTATTTTTGAAGATAATCTATTATCTTTGCAGCAGGGACAGTTTCAAGCGGAGAGGCAAAGATACCAAGCGGGTCGCTCTGAGCGAGCCCTACCCGCGCCCTGCCATAGTCAATTCCGATTATCCTGTCCATGAACCACAAAAGTACGAATAATATGGGTAAAAACAAACTCAACAAGGTATATCGCCTCACTGTCACCGAGGACTCCACCCACAGGGAGGTGCGCTCGCTGCGCTTTACCCGCCTCGGCATGGTACTTACCGGTATCACGGCCTTCGTGGTGGTGCTGGGAAGCCTCTACGCCCTGATTGCCCTTACCCCGCTGCGCACCACCATACCCGGCTACCCCGACGCGCACTTCCGCCGCCAGGCAGTTGACAACGCCATCAAGATCGACTCTCTTGAGAGCGCCCTGACCCGCTGGAAGCTCTACTCCGAGAATCTCTCCAGGGTCTTGTCGGGCGACACCACCATAAACATCGACAGCCTGCTTGTAAGCGAAAATGAGTAAACGCAGGATAGCAATTCTGGGCTCCACCGGCTCGATAGGCACCCAGACCCTCGACGTTGTGCGGCAGCACCGCGACCTTTTCGAGGTAGAGATGATTTCTGCCGGCAGCAATGTTGAACTGCTTGCAGCCCAGGCACTTGAGTTTGACGTAAACAATGTGGTCATATGCAACGAGGCCCGCTATCCCAAGCTCTGCGAACTGCTCAAGGACAACGACTCCAAGGCGTGGACCGGTGTCGGCAGCCTGTGCTCGCTGGTGCGTTCGGAGAGCGTGGACATAGTGGTTGGTGCCATGGTGGGCTTCAGCGGCCTGCGCCCCACGCTTGAAGCGCTCAAGGCGGGCAAGATAGTGGCTCTCGCCAATAAAGAGACGCTTGTAGCGGCAGGCTCCATCGTAATGCGCACCATGCGCGAGAACGGCGCAGTGATCCTGCCCGTCGATTCAGAGCATTCCGCCATCTTCCAGTGCCTGCTGGGAGCCCAGGGCAATACGATTCACAAAATCCACCTCACCGCTTCCGGCGGCCCCTTCCGCACCTGGGAGCGCCAGCGGATAGAGGGAGCCACCGCCGCCGACGCCCTCAAGCATCCCAACTGGGATATGGGAGCCAAGGTCACCATCGATTCCGCTACCCTGATGAACAAAGGCTTCGAGCTGATCGAGGCCCGCTGGCTCTTCGACGTCCAGCCCCGTGACATCAACGTGGTAGTTCATCCGGAGTCCATTATCCATTCCATGGTAGAGTTTGAAGACGGCGCGGTGATAGCCCAGCTGGGCAGCCCCGATATGAGAGTGCCCATAGGCCTGGCGCTCTCGTTCCCCGCAAGGCTGGATGTGGGCTGCAAACGGCTCGATTTTAAGACTCTCGGCAGTCTGAATTTCGAGTCGCCCGACACAGACCGTTTCCCCAATCTGAGGCTGGCCTATGAGGCCATCGAACGCGGCGGCAATGCACCCTGCGCCCTTAATGCAGCCAACGAGGTGGCAGTCGCCGCCTACCTCAAAGGGCTCATAGGATTCTATGACATTTCGAGAATCAACGAAAAATGTCTTCGCGGCTTGAATTTTGTAGCAGATCCGTCCATCGAAGATATATTCGAGACGAACGCCGAAGTCGCAAGGATAGCAAATGGTTGCATTAGTTAAAACCCTTCAGGTAATACTCGCCCTCTCGCTGCTCATCATAGTGCACGAGCTGGGGCATTTCATGTGGGCCCGGATTTTTGGAATCCGGGTCGAGAAGTTTTATCTGTTCTTCGACGCAGGCGGCAAGGCGCTGGCACGCTGGCACTGGGGCGAGACCGAGTTCGGCATTGGCTGGATACCTTTCGGCGGCTATTGCAAGATTGCCGGAATGGTGGACGAGTCTATGGACCTGGAGCAGCTCAAGCGGGAGCCGCAGAGCAGGGAATTCCGCACCAAGCCTGCCTGGCAGCGGCTTTTGGTCATGGCCGGAGGGGTACTTAACAACTTCATCTTCGCCATCCTTATGTACTGCCTCATCGCAGGTATCTGGGGCGAGGTGTTCATCAGCAACAAAGACGCACAGATAGCACCCAACGAGCTGGCCAGCGAGATGGGATTCCGCCTCGGCGACCATATTATCAGCTTCGACGGATATGAGCCCGAGAACTTCGGCATGCTGCAGGCCGACCTTGCACGCCGCGACGTCCGTAACGCCAAGCTTCTGCGCGGCTCCGACACGCTTGACCTGTACATCGACCAATCATACATCAGCAAGGTGCTCACAAGCGAGGGCATGTTCGACCTGGCTGTGCCGTTCGTGGTCGATTCGCTCAGCACGGAATCGGGCAACGCCCTTTGCGGACTGCAGTCGGGTGACCGGGTGTTTTCTTTCAACGGCCAGAGCGTGTCGTTCATTCAAGATGCGCGCGAGGTGCTCGCTTCCTGCGCCGGCTCGACGGTGGAGGCGCTCGCAGTGCGCGGAACAGACACTCTGGCGGTGCCGGTAAAGGTCGATTCGCTCGGACGCATAGGCGTTTACCTGCAGATTCCGCAAATCGAAAGGCGCTACTACAGCGCCCTGGAGGCAGTTCCCGCAGGAGTGCGCCTGACAGGCGAGACCATAAGCGGATATGTCCGCGACCTGGGTCTTCTGGCACGGCCGTCCACCGGAGCGTACAAGTCGGTGGGCAGCTTTATCGCCATCGGGCAGGTATTCCCTTCAACTTGGGACTGGTACCGTTTCCTGAACATCCTGGCGCTGCTCTCCATCATGCTGGGAGTAATGAACTTGCTGCCAATTCCCGCACTCGACGGAGGCCACATACTGTTCACCCTCTATGAGATGATAACCCGCCGCAAGCCAAGCGACCGGTTCCTCGTCATTACGCAGATCATAGGAATGATTCTGCTGCTGGGCCTGATGATACTGGCGTTCGGGAACGATATTGCACGATTAATCCATTAGTTATGAAAAAGATATTATTGCTGTTCGCCGCCTTTGCGGCACTCGTCTCCTGCAAGAGCACAAAGGCCCTGCTGCCCAACGTGAGCGGCAAGGCAGGCGAGATTATAGTAGTCATCGACAAGGCCGACTGGGAAGGCAACCTGGGCACCAAGGTCCGTGAACTGCTTGCCTGCGACTGCCCTTTCCTGGCACAGCGCGAACCTCTCTATTCGCTGGTGAACGTTCCGCCGGGAGGCTTCGGCGACCTCTTCAAGGTACACCGCAATATATTGTATTTCAACATCAACCCCCAAGGTGACAGTGCCGCAGTGCGCTATCGCTCCGATGTATGGGCGTCGCCCCAGTGCATGGTCCAGGTCAACTCCCCCACTTCCGACAAGGCGGCGGAGCTGCTGGAGCAGAACGGAACAAAGATAGTGGGCTTCATCGAGCAGGCAGAGAGGGACAGGGTTATTCGCAACTCCATACGCTATGAGCAAAAGGAAATCGCGCCCAAAGTAGCCGAGGTATTCGGAGGCTCCCCTCATTTCCCTATGGGATACAAGATCAAGAAACTCACCTCCGACTTCGGTTGGATAGCCGACGAAAAGCAATACACCATGCAGGGTATCTTCATCTACAAATACCCTGTCGGCAGCAACGACCTTACTCTCAGCAAGATAATCGACAAGCGCAACACCGTTCTCAAAGACAATGTGCCTGGAATGTTCGAGAATACCTGGATGACCACCGGCACCTTTATGCCGCCAAGCCTGGAGTTCATACGCTTCCGCGGACGCGATTTTGCGCAAGTGCGGGGCCTCTGGGAAGTGGAGAACGACTATATGGGCGGCCCGTTCGTGTCGCATTCGTTCTACTCGCCCGACGGAGACAGTATAATATGCGCAGAGGCGTTTGTGTACGCTCCAAGGTACGACAAACGCCAATATCTGCGCCAGGTAGAATCGATCCTCTTCTCCTGGGAGTGGGCTAAAGATTAGTTCTCTGTATAGACTTCCACTATAGTGGCTCCGGAACGCAGTTTCCGGGCCAGGGAACGCACGTGAGAGGGTTTAATGGACGAGAGAACCGCCTGATAGTCATAACCATACTCCCTTCCGTAAAGAACCGTTTCCATCAGCCTTCGATGCTGCAGGCGAAGCGACTGCGACACTCTCTTCTCCACCTCGCCGTGGCGCTTTGCAAGATATTTGCAGGCCAGTTCCATTTCCTGCGCTGTCGGGCCTTTGCTGCACATATCGTCCATCACCGCCTTTACATCACCTAGCAGCATGGTTTCCATCTCCGGACGGGTCTGGAAGTCCACTTCTCCTTGCCAGGGCAGGGCCGGATTGTCGGGAATCGAGGTGCCGAAGCCGACATGGTAGGTACCTCCGCGCTCCTCGCGTATCAGGTTGTTGTATCGGGCGGACATTATGTAGTCCAGCAGCTGGTCGGTAACCAGATTGCGGGTAGTAGCCTTGATATCCTTGACAAAGTGATAGTTAATGACCGTCAGCGGCTCCGACTGCGGCTCGTTCTGCTCGCGTATGAGGTTATACCCCTTGAGAACCGGACGAGGGTAAGCAGTGCGGGCTTTTGCATAGCCATAATCGCCCGTCAGGCCAGCCGCATACCGGCACACCAGCGTCTCTATCTCGGAGCGGTCAAGATCGCTGGTAATGAACAGCTTAAGGGAACTGTAATCGGTATAAAGGCGCTTGTACACTTCCTTTACCAGATCCATATTCACAGCCTGCACGGCTGCGGAATCGATGACCTGCTGCCAAGGGTGGTCGCCGTTTACCTGCTTCAGGCACTTTTCTTCAAATAGAAGACGCTTGCTCTTCTGGCGCGAGAGGCTCTTGAGGGTGTTCTCTTTGTACTGCTCGAGCATCTGTTCAGTGCCGAAATAGGGCTCTGTAAGGAGCAGGCAGGCCATGCGGAAGGCATCTTCCTGCCTGCCTGCGCCTGCGAGGAATTCCAGGCTCGCCGCCATATGGCCGGAAGATATCAAAGAGCTTATGCCTCCGAGCTCGGGATGTCCCTTGAAGTCGCTGCGCTCAATATCCCTGAAGCCCAAGCTGCGCTGAAGCCACGAGCAGGCGATACGTGAGGGGGTAACTTTATCTGCGGGATAGCTCCTGAACCCGGTGCCGCAGCGCCAGTGCATGACCAGATGGTCGTTGGAGGTGACGGCTGGAGCCTGGCGGTAGTACACCTTCACGCCGTTCGAAAGAGTCCACTCCTCATAATCCTTGACCTTGGAACGCTTTACTATGCTGCCGGACGGCAGGTTGACCGCCATGTCAACGCCCTTGTATTCAAGGAATCCCGGCTCCAGTTCCTCGGCATCGACCGCGGCGAGTATAGCCTTCATCTGCTCGGCGGAAGGAGCTATACCTGGCTCCTCTTCAGGATTGTAGCAGGTAGAATAGATGACCTCGCTGTCGGAAAACATCATGGCCGGATATGGCTTGATGTCTTCGTAGCTGATGCCGGCAAGTATGCGCTTCTGAATGTCCATGAGCTCCACCGGTGTCACCAGCGGATGGTTGTTCAGGAAGTGCTGGAGGGCGGAGCGGACTAAGTCTTCACTCTTGAGTTCCTCGCGGCTTACGGTACGGTCAAGCCTGTACCGCTGCGCCGACGAAAGCTTGGCGACTTCGAATTCCGAAGGGCTCAGCCCGAAGCGCACCATGCGGTTTATCTCCCTGTGGGTAAATTCCAGGCTCTTGGCAAGCAGGTTCTTGTTCTTGGGCGTGACGGTAAAGAGCGAAATGAAGAAATCAGGTTCATATTCGCTGGTCACGAGAACGGCGCTCCGTGCCGGGGACGACTTCTCCTGAGCGGCCTTCTTGAGCCTGTCGGCAAGGGCCGCGGAAACTATCTGGCGGCAGAACCAGTCTTTGATATAGCTCTCGTCGATACGCCCCTGAAGGTCGGGATATGGCTGTTTGTAGATAATCTTGAGGGCGTTGAAGCGCACGCGGTTATCAGTCATATCCTCAAAAAGGGGCTCTTCAAGCCTCGGCGGGAAATAGCGCTCCTTGGGAGTAGGATTCTGCACCTTCGGGATGTCGGAGAAGGCCTTGCGCACCTTGCCCTCCATATAGTCCACATCAAAGTCTCCCACCACTATAATCGCCTGCAAGTCAGGGCGGTACCACTTGTGGTAGAAATCCAGTATCTCCTCGCGCTTGAAGCCGTTAATGACCTCCAGGGTACCGATCACGGTACGTTCCGGCTGCTTGGAGCCCTTGTAGATGAGCCCGTTCTGGAGCATCATCATGTGGTAGCGGGGCTCGTCGCGCAAGCGCCACTCCTCGCTTATCACACCTCTCTCGTCGTCGAGGGCCTGCTGCTCGCAGGAAATGTCGCAAGACCAGTCGTGCAGTATCAGCAGCACCGAATCGACGAAGGAATCGCGCACCAAAGGCACTGCGGATATATTGTACACCGTCTCGTTCCTGGAAGTATAAGCGTTTACGTTGTAGCCGAAGCGCACTCCGTCTTTGGCCAGGAACTCGAGCAGGCCCTTGCCGGGATAGTGCTTGGTGCCGTTGAATGCCATGTGCTCCAGGAAATGGGCAAGCCCGTTCTGGTTGTCTTCTTCCTGCAGGGCTCCCACGTGATGGGCGATATAGAACTCCGCGCATCCCGGAGGGTTCTCATTGTGATAGAGATAGTAGGTCATTCCGTTGTCCAGGCGTCCCACCCTGAATGCAGGGTCCGGGGCGATGGGCTGGGCAAACGCCGCCGCTGCTGAAAGCACAACGGCGGACAGAAGGCACACAAGTCGCTTCATAAACTTTTTAGAAATTGCATCCGAGAGTTATCAGCGCCACATTGCGGATACGGCCCTCAAGATACTGGGGCGCCGAAAGAAGGGTGCTGAAACTGTCGGAGAGCTTGATGTAGGGAGCTATACGCTCGGAGATGAGGTAAGTATAAGCGAATTCCAGCCCCGCACCGGCCGCAGGAGCGGTATCGAACTCGAATTGGCGGTAAAGATAATCGTCAAAGCTTATAAGGTTGGAGCCCGATGTGGTGGCGTAAGAGCCATCCTGCTTGGGATCACCGAACCCCATACGGAAAAGCACGTTCAGGCCGAGAGAGAAGACCGACTTGCCCTTGAAGATGTTCTTGCGGGCAAAGGCGTCTGCCGACACGGTAAAGAGGTTGGAGTTACGATAGTAGGGATACAACACTACGTTCTTGAGAGATGCACTTCCGTTGATATGGCCACCGGCAGAGAATGCGGGCAGGAAAGCGCCCGTATCTTTATAATAAACATAGCCTAGGTCAAGCGAAGCCTGGTGGCTGTCGAGGATGTGGTTGGAGCCGGTATACTCTACACGGGTATTCTGCCCCACCGGAGTTACGTATTTGAAAATGTTTTCGTTGTTACCCAGAAGCTCGTAATTGACATCCACGCTGAAGCGGTGGATATCCTCAGCCTTACGGGACAGGGACTTGCCATGATATGCAGCCCTGATGCCCGAGAATTCAAAGAAAGTGGGGGTGCTCGACGACTTCTTGCCCCAGTATCCCGTACGGTACAGAGCCTCAAGCCCGTTGCTGAACTTGCTGCCGGCAAGCTCGAGCGACAGACCGTAAAAGTCGTTCTTCATGGGTCTGTAATTAGATACCGAAAGGTAGCTCATATCGCCCTGCAGCTCAGCGAGGGTACCATAAAATGCACCTTTGTCGGTGTAGGTGAAGTACTGCTTGTCGGTGGTACCGTAAATACCGCCCCTTACTTGCTCGAGCGTGCTGCGGTACACTGCCGCAAAGCCAAGGAGCAAGCGTTCGGACGGCCTGAAGGTCGCACCCGCCTTGAGCGACATATCCATCCAGATGCTGGTAAAGCGGGGATCCTTGACCTTGGTCTGGTCGGAAGACACATAATCGATGCTGCAGCCGGCCGCCCAGCGGTCGCTGAACTTGTACGAAAGGGCTCCCAGCAAGGAGTAGGTTTCTTTGTTCCGGCGCCCCACCGTAGCAGAGGTACTTTCCAGGTAATTGACAGGATTGAACCCGGGATCCATAAGAATCTGCGAGCCCATCCTATCACCCGAGAAATAAGACCAACCCAACTTGCCGTGGAAACTGATGCGGTCGGAGACGCTGATGTACGACTCCGTCACGGCGCCGCCCTTGAAACCGTCGGGCGATTCCGACAGACCGCACAAAGCCCCGTTATCTTTACGCAATTCTATTTCCGCAATTGATATATGCCCCTGAAAAGCGGCTAACGCGGCAGGATTGGAAAGGAAGAAGACAGGGTCGGTGCCGGTACGGAAACGAAAATCACGGCTCCGCTCCGCCTCCTGGCCGTGCGCCTGCAGGGCAACGGCCAGGAAGCAGATGGATGCCAGTATGTTACGGAGTCTCATTAAAGATTATTTCTTCAGTGATGCAAGCTTCCTCTGGTGGAAATCCTTACTAGAGTCGTTGGTCTGCAGATAGATGATATGCGCACCTGCAGCAATGGATGCCTCGGCATCGATGCCCGAAGGGTCGGTGCTGCCATCTACATCCTGGGTACCCAGGGCATAATTGTACACCAGTTTACCTGCATTCTCGGGCAGGGCCTCGGTAGCCTCCTTATCGACATTGCGGTAAAGAGAGTAACCCTTCTGGTTGGTCAGCTTTGCGTATCCGGTATTGATATCGGAGGGGAAACGATAGTGGCTAGCATCCAGCGTAGCCGCACCGAACACCTCGATAGCGCCGACTACATTTGCCTTGGGGAACTTGGCGGCCCAGTTGATATTGCCTGTACCGGCGGTCTCGTCAAATGCGTCGGTATTGGTGCAGAGAGCCTTGAGCGAAGCTGCGTCCATCTTGCCAATGAACAGGCCGGGAGATGTATTGGAAAGCACCCATGCAGTGCCCAAGTTGATCTGGTAGCCAGACATATAATGGCTTGCAGGGATAACGTCAGAGACAACATACTTGGGCATAGTGTATCCGGGAATATCGGTGTTGGCCATCCAGTAGTATTCGGCATTTGCAAGATTGACGGATGCGCTCACGGTAGCAGTATGGTCAATGGCGCCGAATACGGCAATCACAATCTGAGAGTATGCGGGAATGGTCAGTGGATTTTTGAAGCAATATATACCACCGCCGGCCGGAATCCAGTTTTCGTTGGCGTAAACCAGATTGTCGCCTGAATAATACTTGTTGGAGCCGTTTGCGTTGTACGGATTAACAATGCCTATGACCAGGTCGGAGGCATCGGCTTCAAACTCCGAATTGTTGTAGACGATTATATACTTATCGTTCTGATAAGCACTTGAATTATCGTTCTTCATACAGCCGCCGCTGTACAATTCCTTGATAATCAGCTGCTGGGACTCGATTTTCTGGAGTTCGAGCTTGAAAGGTGCCTCGGCCGGTCCGGCAGCTACCAAAATGGCCGTATTGGAGCCGTTATATACTACTCTCTTGCCGTTCTCAACGTTTTTGAAAGTGGCTGTTGCCGTATAGCTGCCGGGGTTCACGGTAAACTTGGCAATACCGGCAGCGTCGGTAACAGCCTCGAAAGTGGCAGTACCGGCGGCATCGGCAAGTGACACGGTTACGCCGTTCTGGGCGAGTACCTCATTGTCCGAAAAGAGTTGGACGGAAATCTCTACGGGGAGAACCTTGGGCTGGCAAGCGAATGCCAGCAGAGCTGCAGCTGAGGCTGCAATGATTTTGATTAAGCTTTTCATTTTTTTGATATTAGTAACAATTAAAACTTCAAACGAAGGGTAAGTCCATAATAAAACGACGGGATATATTGCGAGACGGAGCTATAGGTCTTGGTCTTTGTACTCCAGACCTGCCCCATATTATTGAAAAAGTTATTGGCGTAGAACGACAGCGAGGCGAGGTCGCCGATTTCCTTGGTCACGCTGAAGTTGGCGCTGAAATACGGCGAGATGTAATCTTTGCTGAACTGATACAGGTAGTTGGATGTAACCACCAGCCTCGAAAGGTCGGAGTACATTTCTGGATCGTTCTCTTTGGCCCACTTGAGTTTTTCCAGGAAAGGCTGAGGCTCGGGATTGTCCCACGATACATAATAGTCGGGGAAGAGCGCAGCGTAAGACTCACCGTCATATATCGAGGGCGCGCCGTCGATATTCAGGAACTCTGCACGGCTGGGGATGGAGTAAGAACGGATGCCGTCGGGACGGTCGCTCAGGCTCCTGGAGTACTTCAGCAGGCTAGACTCCAGCTTCATGGAAATAATCATCCTCACCTTGGGGATACGGGTGATAATGGTGATGTTATTATTGACGGTCCGGCTCTCTTTGCCGTTTGCATTGCCGTCTCCGCCGTAGTAATAGCCTATATACTTGAACGGCTGGCCGTCGGCTCCTGTGGAGGTGGTGGGACCGTATGCCTCCATATTGCTGAAGTAAGACCGGTATGAGTAGAAGTTACCGTCAACGCGTATAGAAGTATTGATGGGCTTGATTTCCTTGAACTCCACTACCCACTCGAGTCCGTAGCGCGTGACCGGACTCAGCTGGTTATCCTCGAAGGTCTTGCTGATAAACTGCTTGCGGGTGGAGTGGGTGGCATCGATGGGAGCGAGAGTCCCGGTTTTGTCGTTCAACGTTACTACACCTGTCGAAGGATTCAGGGTATAGATCCTGTCCCCTGCGGGAATGGGCAGGCCCTGCACGTCGGCAGTGCTTGTGTAGGTATATTTGAAACGCTCGTAATCGGTCTGGAGCATATACGAATCGATGGTCTTGTTGTAGAATGCCACCAGCGAAATCTTATTGCCGGCTATGTCGGTGTCTATTCCGAATTCTGCTTGATGGTTCTTCTGCCAGCGCAGCGCTCCGTTGTATTCGATGGTGCGGGGTTGCACATAATAGGCCCTGTACACTACATTGTCGGCCGAAGCAGTGGACGTGAACACGTTGATGTCCATATAGCTGGGCACAGGATAGAGGATGGAGAAAGACGGCTGCTTTACCGCCACGCCCCAGCTGCCCCTGAAAGAGAGGGCGCGCAAGGTCTTGCGCCTGCGGGACGACTCGTCCAGAACCGACCACTTGGCGTTGAAACGCGGCGAGAAGCTCGACGTGAGGCCGTAAGCCGAGCCCTTGATGTAAGTATTGTCGTTACGCAGACCGGCGATAACGTTCAGCCTTCCCTTGCCTATGGGAACCATAAGGTTGTCTTCGATGTAGGCGGCGAAGTTGTGCATGGCCGGATTGTCGCAGTAACGATACTCGCGGTATGAAGGGGCCAATGCCTGGTTTTCGTTGTAGAGGCCTACGCCGAAGTTCTGGTCGAAATTCCAGTCACCGCCCACCTTGAGTTTATTGTTGACGGCGCCGAAATTACGGGCCCAGTTGGCCTTGAGGGTTACTTTGGAAGTAAGAGGACGGTCATCAATTGCCGAAACGTTGTACCAGGCGCCGGCGGGAATCATGACGGCCAGATTGGCCGCGCCTTCCTTGAAAGGCTCCGACATAAGATAGCCTTGCTCACGCGAGTGCAGAGCCACCTGGGTGACGCTCTCGTGGTAATTCTTATTCTCACGAGTGAGCTTGTCGGAGTAAACCGTAGAGGCGCTGAGTTCCAGATTGGTTATCCAAGGAAGGCTCAGCAGCCAGCTGGCGGTGAAGTTGGCCCGCAAGCTGTTGTCTCTCTGGCGCAGGAATGTCTCGAGAAACTTGTCGGGGTCGGAAGAGTTGTCCAGTCCGCCCAAGTTGCCGGTTACTCCCAGCGAGAAGCGCAGAGGCTTGGAAGCGAAGACGCCCGAAGAAAGCAAATTGCTGTAAATCAGCGACATTTGTCGCCGCTGGTAAGATGTGTACGGCGACATGGGCTCCGATATGGAACGAGTATATTCGAGGCTGGCATTGAGCACGCCCGCAGGAGCTCCTGATTTTGAATAGCCCAGGCCGAATCCCTTGCCCACGGAAAGCTGCTTGGTGCGGGGACTGGTAGACATGGTCACCGACCAGGGGGTCTTGCCCTTCTTGGTGTTGATCTTGACCACACCTGATCCCATATCTCCGTATTCGACGGAAGGAACGCCTGTGATTACCTCCACCGACTCCACGTTGGCCGAGGCTATATTGTTGGTAGATACGCCTTTGATATCCGAATAAGATGCGTTGTTGGAAAGACGTACTCCGTCCACTTCAACGGCTGTTCCGAACGACGAGTTGCCGCTCTCGCCCGAGGCTGCGCGGATATCGAAACGCTTCTCGGAAGTCAAGGTGTTAGACTGCGTGGCTCCGCCCGGCAGAAGGCTTGATATGTCGGAAACGTTCATCATCTGAACATGCTCCAGGGCGGTTTTGTCTATGGTGCGTGATGTGGTTGCTGAATTGCTGTTCTCTTTTGCGGTAACGACGGCCTCTTCAAGTGCGAGGTTATCCTCGGCGAGCTTGATTTTGAGGTTGGTAATGTCTTTGGATATGACAATCTCCATCTCGTCAGTCACATAACCAAGGCATGACGTGCTGATTACGGTCTTCCCCGGATGGATGTTGGCTATGGTAAAACGGCCTTTCTCGTCGGCCACGGCCCATTGCTCCGAGGCTTGAAGTACCACAGTGGCAAACTCCACCGGCTCGCCGCTGTTCTTATCGGTAACCACTCCGCTTATAGAATACGACTGGGCGCTTAGCACATATGGGAAAAGCACGGCTAGAAGCAGCGGTAGCAATCTTTTATATCCACACATATTCGAGCAATTTGTCCAAAGGTAAGAAATAAATGCCATAATTGAACTCTCCGAGCCGCTAAATCACCATTAATGATGAAAAATTTTTGCACACAAAAAAAAGATTCGTATCTTTGTAGTCTCTAACACGGTGCGATTAGTTCAGTTGGTAGAGCACCAGATTGTGGTTCTGGGTGTCGTGGGTTCGAGCCCCACATCGCACCCCAAAAAGCAGGCTTTCAGGGCCTGCTTTTTCTTTGGGAGCGTGCCCCCTCAATCGAGCGTGATGCTTTCAATCCTCAGGCGCAAGGTGCCGGAGGGAACACGGGCCTCGGCTATTTCGCCGACCTTCTTGCCCATCAGGGCGGCGCCTATCGGGGATTTCAGCGAAATCTTGCCGGCCTCAAGATCCATCTCATGGGGGCTGACTATCTCGAATTTCATTCGGGTATTTGTCGAGAGGTTCGTAAATTCGACCCGGCTCAAAAGGCTGACCCTGTCCTTGGGGAGATTGTCGGTGTCTATTACGCGCGAATGTTCCAGGATCTTCTGCAGGAAGCGGATACGGCTGATGGTCTTCGCCTGGGTGCGCCTTGCTTCGCGGTATCCCGCATTGTCGCTTCTGTCCCCCTGCGCACTGGCCTCCGCGAGGTCTTCCTGCACCTTCGGGTAAACCTCGTTGATAAGATGATTCAATTCGGCGGCAATCTCGTCGTATCGTTGCTTTGACAGGTATTCCATGGCTCAAATTTACTCATTTTTGTAGAATAAAAAGAAATGTGTTAGCTTTGTGGGTCTGTGACTATACCGCACTGAACTAGAACAATTAAAACCATAGATAAATGAAACGCCTGCCACTGCTGCTTATCCCGTTTGTACTGCTTACTCTTGTATCGTGCGGAAACGCCCGCTACACAAGTTCCGGCACTAAGCTTTCCGACATCCGCGAATTCGCATTCCTCAAACCCTGTGCATATATGGTGCTGTACGACACCGACGGCCGCTCTCTCAGTGAGACCAACATTAACATAGCCACCGACCTCATCACCAGCATCATCAACTCCGAGCGCTTCCCCTTCACCGAAGTAATGGAGGCCGATTATCTAGGCGAAGACCAAGATGCCATGGATTGGGCCTGGAACCTGACCAACGTAAAGGATAAGAAGCAGGTGGACCGTATGCGCATTCCCAAGTCGATACTCAACCGCCTGGACGGAGTCGACAACCGTTATGGCGTTTTTATTTATTCGCTCGGGTACACCACTACAGTTGACGCATACAACAAGGAAAGGCTTAGCAAGGCAGCAAGCAAAGTCATCGACGCAGCCGCAGAAGAACTCACCGGTATCGCCGGGCTCACCAACCCGTCCCAAATCTACACTCCAAACGATCCGTACGGCAACGAGATGATCTGCGTAGTCATAGACAAGCAAGAGCAGCGCATCATCTATTTCAACAAGCAGAATCCCACGTTCGCATCCCATCCCAAGGATGACGGAGATGTGAACAAACTATTGCACAAACTTTTAAGAGACTTTATCCGCTAATCGATGTAGTCGGTATAAAGTATGCCGTCGAGATGGTCGCATTCGTGCTGGAAAATGACGGCCGTAAAGCCCTGGACCCGCTCGGTGGTGTCTTTATAGGAATATAGTGAAGTGTAGGTGATATCGATATCACGCGAGCGCAGCACCTCTCCCCTGCGCCCGGGAACGCTCAGGCAGCCTTCGCCGCCCAGCTCGTCCGGGCCGCGTTTGACGCTTACGCGGATATTGGGATAAACCTCGAAAGGCTCCCCTTCTTTGTCGAAACGTTGCACCGCGACCACGCGGCGCAGCAGTCCCACCTGCGGGCCTGCTATACCCACGCCATCCTGCTCCGGAGATGTAACTGTGGCCACCATGCGCTCTGCAAGAGCGGCAAACTGAGGCGACTTGAGCGCAGCGGAGCTAAGACCGGTACTGGGAGTGCGGAGGAGCAGCGAGTCGGCATGATCATCAACCGTAAGCACGCGCATTACCCCGTCAGAAGCTACGCCGATGAGGCTTTTTTCTTCTTCGGTCCAGGCGGCACAGGAGGCCAGGGCCAAGCAAGCAGCGGAAAGAATCAATAACTTTTTCATTTCGAATCTATTAAGCGACGGAGCCCGCGGGCTATCCTGTCAAGCCCGTCTTCGAGCAATGCCGGAGGACAAGCCAGGTTAATTCTGATGAACCCCTCGGTGCCGTACATCAAGCCGTTGTTGATACGCACCTTCTCCGTCTCCATAAGGCTCTTTTCGATCTCGACCGAAGGTATGCCCAGCGAGCGGCAGTCAAGCCAGGCAAGGTAGGTGCCTTCAAGCGAGTAAAGATGGCACTCCGGCAAGCGCTCGGCGACCACCTCGCGAAGGCGGTAATAATTGGCGGCTATCTGGCCGTTAAGGCCTCTGAGCCACTCATAGCCTTCAGGAGTATATGCAGCCTGCAAAGCCAGCACACCGAATGGATTGACATCACATATCTCGTTGACGTTCACCGCTTTGACCAAGCAGTCGCGGAGAGAGGGATTCTTGCAGATAATGTTCGATATCTGCAGCCCCGCGATATTGAACGCCTTGCTGGGAGAATTGAGGGTGACGCAAGCATCCTCGAACTCCGGACAGATTGAGGCAAACGGCACGAACTCCACCCCGGGCATGGTAAACTCGCAATGAATCTCATCGCTCACGGGCACCACGCCGTGCTTTAGGCAAATGCGGCCTACGCGCTCCAGCTCTTCACGGGTCCATACCCGCCCGGCAGGATTGTGCGGTGAGCAGATGAGCATGAGCATGGTACGCGGATCGGCGGCCGCCTTCTCAAGGGCTTCGAAATCAATCTCATAACGTGGCACGCCATCACGCGGCACCGTAAGCAGCGGCACATCCAGCACATTACAGCGCCAGTTGCGGACCGACGAGAAGAAGCAATTGTACACCGGGCTCATAATGAGCACGTTGTCTCCCGGCTCGGTAAATGCGCTTACGCAAGCCGACAGCGCAGGCACAATGCCCGGGCAATATATTATCCATGACGGATCGGGCCGCCATCCGTGATGAAGGGCGAACCAGTTGCATACCGATTCGTAATAGCTTTGCGGAACAGCCGTATATCCGAAGGCGCCGTGAGCGGCCCTTTCCTGAACAGCGCGAAGCACGCAGGGAGCGGTTTCAAAGTCCATATCGGCCACCCACATGGGCAGCACTCCTTCGGGTACCATATCCCACTTGACGCAGTTGGTGCCGCGACGGTTGATGATTTTGTCAAAACTCATATGCTTGTCTGTTCAAGTCCTGGTTAATATCTTGCAGTCGGCCGGAGCCTTGATGTTGTCATCAAGGATTACCGAGCCGTACGAATCGGCAGTTATGACGCCGCTCCTGGGGTTCTTGACCGAAGTGACGGCGCCGCGAATATCAGCCTGCACATCGGAGTATTCGAAAGCCAGGTCGGCATCGGCATCAAGAACACAGTTCTCCAGAACCAAACCGGTGGCGTAGCAGAGAGGCTGGGTACCGCCAATGCGGCAGTTAACGAGCCTCAGGCCCTTGGAATACCAGCCCAGATACTCTCCGTTGATGACAGAGTCGAACACGGTAACATTCTCGGTCTCCCAAAAAGCATCTTTAGTATTCAGGACGGAATTCCGTATCTCCACATTCTTTGCGTACTGGAATGAATAGTTGCCCTGGAGCTTCAAAGAATTGACCTTCAGATCGGAAGAATGCATGAACAGGTAGTCCCCCTTTTCAATCTCGACATCTTCGAGGGTAACGCCACAGCAACTCCACAAGGTTTCGGCCGCATTGGGAATGCGTACGCGGCGCAGCGTCAGGTCTTCCATCTCACGGAACATCTTGGGCGCCTCCACAAGCGTGTCCTCCATAAGAAGACCCTTGCTGTACCACAGAGCCGCGCGGGCTCCCTCGGTGAACAAACAGTTTCGCACCGTAAAACGCTCGCAGCACCAAAAAGGATATTTCCCCTCGAACCGGCAGCCGTCGGCCTCGATGTCGGAGGTCTCCTTGAGGGCAGACTCACCAGCGTGGATGGTCACGCCTTCAAGGCGCAGGGAGCGGCGGCAGTAAAGGGGACGTTCTCCGCCGAATTCTTTATTTTTTATCAGCTCCATCGGCGGGCTTTGACTTGTCTTTGTAGAGGAAACGTTTGATTTTAAGCGTGGCTGTTTTGGCGAACGGAGTCTTCTCGACTTCCACTTCCTTGATACGGCTGTTACGGTTGACGTGCGAGTTGACAAACTCGAGGATGTCGGCCTTGCGGCGCTCCAGATCGGCTATGAAACGGTCCTGGTTCTCGTAATTCCAGTCCAGCACATTGTCGTCGAAATGCACCAAGGCCACAAGGTGCCCGTCACGCTCAACCACAAGCGACTCGTTGATACCGCTGATGTTATTGATGACGTTCTCAATCTCCTCGGGATAGATGTTCTCTCCCGAAGGGCCAAGGATCACACTGCCAAGACGCCCCTTGATATAGTAGCGGTGCTTTTTGTCAACACTGGCAAGGTCGCCGGTACGGAACCATCCGTCGGGCGAAAGCACCTGCTGGGTACGCTCGAAGTCTTTGTAATAACCCATCATCACATTGTCGCCCTTGACTACTATTTCGCCCTCGCCGGTAATCGGGTTGGGGTTTTCGAGCCGGATCTTCACTCCGGCTGCGGCAATGCCGGTACTGCCAAGGTGCGTCCCCTTGGGGTTGGCATTGCAGATCAGAGGAGCGGTCTCAGTGAGGCCGTAGCCGATGGCATAAGGGAATTTGGCCTTGCCCAGGAACGCCTCCACCTCGGGGTCAAGCTTGGCGCCTCCGATGCCGAAGAAGTGTATCCTTCCGCCGAAGGTCTTTTTGAGGCGCATACCCACCAGCAGGCACAGCAGGCCGTGATTGGTCTTGTCAAGCCAGCTCAGGAAGCGGCTCTTCTGGATGGTGGGAATAATGCTGGATTTGTATATCTTTTCGATGACCAAGGGCACTGACAGCATCATCGTGGGCCTCAGCTGCTTGAACGCGGGAAGCAGTATCGAAGGGGTGGGCGGTTTGTGCAGATAACACACCATTGCGCCCACGGAGAACGGATACAGCATTCCCACGCTCATCTCGTAAGTGTGGGCGAGCGGCAGGATGGACAGGAAAACGTCTCTGCGATATGCTGGAGCGGCCACCCACGACGCGTAGATATTGGCGCAGAAGTTCTTGTGAGTAAGCATCACGCCCTTGGCGGCGCCGGTGGTGCCGGAAGTATAGATAATGCAGGCGAGGTCGTCGGCAGTGGGATTGGACGGATGCCCGTCGCAGGTGTAAGCAGTTCCGTTGACCCTGAGTATGCTAAGGTCGTCGGTCGCTATCACCAGATGCATGCTGGCCAGCAGGTCTTCAGGCACTTTGGAATACAGCCTGCGCGACACATACAGAGCCTTGCTCTCGGAGTGAACCAGAATGTTGGTTATCTCGTTCTGCGTGAGCTCGGTGAGCATGGGAACCGCAATGCGGCCGGTTGCCGTAACCGCGAAAAACGCTACGGGCCAGTTGGGCATATTCTGTGACAGGATGGCAACTTTGTCTCCCGCGTTGATGCCGAAATTGGACAGCAGCCTTGACTGGCGGCGGCAGATATCGCTGAATGACGAATATGTGTAAGACGAATCGCCCTCCAGGGTACGGAAGGCGGTATGTTTGGCGTATTTTACTGTTGTGTAGTGAAATACATCGGCAAGTGAATCAAAGTTATGTCTCATCAGTGAGTAATGTATTTCTCGGGGTGCTTACCCGTCAGGTGCATTTGTTCGTACAACTCCTGGATGCGCTTCATGTCGGCGCGCGGGTCGTCGGTGAGCTCTACCTTCTGTCCGCGGCCGATGCGTTTGGTCCCCCAGTCAAAATAGCCCATGTACACCGGTACGTTGGCAGTCCGGGCGATGAAATGGAAGCCGGTCTTCCAGTTCTTGACGGGCTTGCGGGTACCTTCCGGGGCGATTGCCAAATGGAAGCGCCCGGGAGCCTCCATCTGCTCGACTACGCTGCGGAGCATATTGGTGGGGCTGCTACGGTCGACGGGAATGCCGCCCATAGCCTTCAATATCCAGCCCAGCGGGGGAAAGAAAAGCTCTTTCTTTACCATACACTTGGCCTTCTCGCCGCGGGAGCGGTAGTAGAGGTAAGATACAAGGAAGTCCCAGATACTTGTATGAGGGACGCCCAGAAGTATGCATTTGTCTTCAGGAGCGGGGCCGTCCACAATGGTCCAACCCATGACCTTGCAGAGCACGAATTCGCAGAATTTTTCCCAACCAGTCATTGTTGCTAAGTTATAAATAACTTGCAAATATAACAATTTATATGGAAAGAAGGAACTTGGGAATGAGGCTGGAACGGCGGAAAACAGGACGCGAGCAAGGCTCAACTCCCTTCTCGGGGCGCAGCGGGGCGGAAGGCACCTGGATGCGCGCCCATATGCCCATAGAACGCAGGTTCCTTACGAATACCCTTTCAAAATCATCCTCGGCTATTTTGCGTGAGAAGTCGAGGTTAAGTGTGCCGCCGTAGCTTACGCAGGCGCACGAGCCGGAACGGCGGCGTGTGCGGCCGAGGATGAAATGAATGTCCCTGACCCTCTCTCTCATAGCTGCGGGAAGCTCGATATTGCCCATGTTGGAAAAGGTGTAAGTTGCATACTTGTCACCTTTCAGGTGGTTGATGATGTTGATTATGGGCTTCTTGAGGAAGAGAGGTACGCAGCGGATGGCCAGATTGTCTTCCAGGGCCACATTGGCCGCTATACGGCGCGTCAGCTGCGAGGGCTGGGTGTAAAGGCGCTTCTGGTACTTGATCTCCTTGACGGCATCTTCGAGGCTGTAGTCGCCGTTGGTCACATCAAGTCCAAGATAAACGTATGAAGAATAATTGCGAAGGGTCTTGCTTTGGAAGATGGGGCGGAGATTGACGGGAACTTCCATCCTCAGGTGGGAGCTCTTGTGCCTGGACGGATCGGCGCGGCGGACCTCCTGCAGGGAGTAGAGCATCAAAGCCGAAACGAGTTCGGTTATGGTACAATCCATTTCGCGAGCTTTATCCGAAAGGTCGCTGACACTTACCGAAACGCCAAGTGAATTAAGAACTTCGGGGCCTTCTTCCGTGCCTTTTATGTGATATGCTTTCTTCTCGTTGTCAAGGGCTCCCTTGGTTCCGGAAAACCGGTCGAAGCCGTCTTCCATTTCTTCCTCACAGGGAGCTTCAGCAGGATTAAATACCCATTTGCCATAGTCGATCTGCACTCCGTCGGCAAGCTTGAGGTACTCGGCTACGACGCTCAGAAGGAAGGTCATGGCACCGGTTCCGTCGGTAAGGGCGTGGAAGACATCCAGGTCGATACGCTCGCCGCAGCAAGAGAGCTTGAACATATAACCTCCGTTCTTCCGGATGTTAAACGGTTTTAGTTCAGAATAGGAACCGACCGCAGGGTCGTTCTCGAGTTTCTGGAGGAACCACCAGAACAGGCCGTTCTTCACGCTGTACCGGAAACTGGGGAAACGCGGCATGGTGTTTTTAAGGGCCGAGGAGAGAATCTCCCTGTCAACTTTTGAATCGAGGGTAACCGACATGCGGTAAACGACCGCATATTTATGTGTCTTGCAAGAGGGATATATGATGGCCGAATTCTCGAGCCGTGTGCAATCAGGCAATGTCATGTTTGCAGTATTTTCTGTTTGGCAATGCAAAAGTACGCACGCCTTGCGAGAGCGGGAAGAAAGTGCCACCAAAGACTTGTTTTTGTGATAAAAGCACGCAAATTGTGACAAAATACCCCAAAAATTGTGACGAAAAAAGAATTGTATTATCTTTGTCACAGCTAAAATTGTGACGAAATGAGTTATTATCCTAAATCACTCGTACGGTTTTTCCCGATTTACGTGTTCGCTTTGGCCATTCCGGTCTTCTTTCTGATAAGCGTACTGCTCTATGAGCCCAAGGGGCTGTGCGAACTCATGCGGGCAGGAGAAGGCCTCTCCATGATCAGCAACGTTTACACGTTCAACATCATCATCACCTTTACCATACTGCTTGCCGCCATGTCGCTCAGCCGGGTGCTGCTATGGCTGCTGCGGAAAGCCCTGGCAATGGATATGTACAAGTATTGCATATGGTGCATGGGAGAGATTGTTGTATGCGGCGCATTTGTATCGCTTTACCTCGTTCTGATGGCTAGGGGCGAGGGCGGATGGTTCGGCTGGCTGGGACGCAGCATAGTGTCCATAGGCTCGATATCCATCTTCCCGTACCTGATTCTTACCCTGTTCATCTGCGCCAGGGAAAAGGCCACAGCCCACGACGCTTCGGCCGATGCCAGGCTGAAGTTCTACGACAACCGCCACCAGCTCAAATTCATAACCGAAGCCTCTTCCGTGCTCTACATAGAGTCTAACGAGAATTACATAATCGTGCATTACCTGGAGAACGCCATCGAGAAGCGTTTTCAAATACGCACCTCGATGAAAAACATAGAGCCGCTGTGCGAGCAGGCAGGATTTGCGAGGGCGCATCGCTGCTATATCGTCAACCCGTTGCATGTCAAGAGTATACGCAAGGGCGTCGGCGGGCTCAACTTTGCCGATCTGGGCACCGGCGAGGACGGAATCCCCATTTCCAAGAAGTATTACGAGGGCATCGCGGCCATGCTATAATTTGATAATTACTTATTATTTCGTAGATTTGCGAACTTTTTAACACTAAAACACACTTAGTATTTAATAGAATGAAAAAACTTATCATCACAGCAATTGCAATTCTTGCAAGCTGCGCTACCCTTACCCTTTCTGCCCAAGAGCAGGAGAAAGAGAAAGAAATGAAGACCGGATGGAGTTTCGGCATTCTGCCTACCGCTACTTTCTCTGCCGATAACGGATTCCAGGCCGGTGCCTTCGGAGACGTTTACTACTACGGAGACGGAAGCACCTATCCCGATCCCCTCCACAAGATAAGCTGGGAAGCTTCCTATTTCACAAAGAGCCACCGTATGCGTCTCTATCTGGCATACGACTCCAAATACCTCATCCCCGGCATGCGTATCAACGCATCCATAACTTACATGAACGACCCTCTGTACAGTTTCTGGGGCTTCAACGGACCTGCCGCATTCGATTCCGGCACTCCTCAAAGTTTCACCTCTGTAAACTATGCACTCTGGGGCAACAGGGCCCTGACTCCCAACATCAATTATTTCGGCATGAGCCGCCAGATGCTCAGGGGCCTTGCAAACGTCCAGGGACGTATTACCAACAACCTCAACTGGGCTGCCGGACTTAACTTCTGGAAGTGGAACCTTGGTGACATGAGGGACAACAGCGAGGTCAAATACGACAACGACATTACCCTGTACAACTACTATAAGAGCATCGGCGCCATCAAGGCCGACGAAGCCAACGGCGGTATGGCACTCGAGGTTAATGCCGGTCTGGTTTACGACACACGCGACATCGAAGCAGCTCCCAACAGGGGAATCTGGGCCGAGGCATACCTCAACGGAAACGTCCTCGATCACCGCTACCTGAAAGCCTGTGTATATTTCCGTCACTACATCGACATCCCCATCCACATTCCCGCAGGCGACCCCGTGTTTGCATACCGTCTTGCATGGCAGCAGACCATTGCCGGAGAGACTCCCTTCTACATGATCCAGAACAATCCTCTGCTCGTCCAGCGCAATATGATTTCCGAGGGCTTCGGTTCTTCCAACACCATCCGCGGTCTGCGTGAAAACAGGGTCCTGGCAGAAGGTATGGCATGGGCAAACACTGAACTGCGCGTAAAGCTTGTTAACTTCAAGCTCTTGAACCAATACTTCTACGTTGCTGTAAACCCGTTCTTCGACGCCGGAATCATTACCAAAGCCTATCGTGACGATATTCTTACATCCATCGCACACGACGCCAAACTCCAAGGCATCGCCGGATACAGCGGCACCGACGAGGTTTACGACCCTTCCAGGATCAAAGATCTCATTTACAGCGCCGGTATAGGCCTCAAGCTCGCCATGAACCAGAACTTCATCATCTCCGCCGAGCTTGCAAAGTGCTTCACTCCCGGTCTTGACGCCGGTCTGTGGATCGGTATCGGTATCAACTACCAGTTCTAAACCGACAGACAGAACATAAAAAGAGTCACGGCCTCAGGGTCGTGACTCTTTTTATGTATCAGTTTATGCTACAGGGTCTTTGCCTTGGCAAGGAAATCGCGCACGCGCTGCGTGTATTCCTGAGGCGCCTTGGCATAAGAATTGGCGTGTACGGCTCCGGGGACAACCCAGATCTCTTTGTATCCGTTCACCTTTGCGTCGTAGTTCTTATAGACGTTGTCGGTGGGCACGAAGTCGTCGGCATCGCCGTGGATGAACAGCATAGGCTTCTCGCACTTGGCAAGCTGCTTAACTGAAGATGCCTCCCAGAAGCCCCAGCCATACTTTTTCTTGGTAACAAGGCTTGCGCTCTGGAGTACATCCGGTGGAATGAACTTAAAGCTCTGCTTGCGGTTATTGTTGAACTGAGTGACGACGGAAGAATATCCGCAATCTTCAACAAAGGCACGCACATAGTCGGGAAGTTCGTCGCCGCTGGTCATCATAACAGTAGCGCCGCCCATCGAGACTCCGTGCAGGACCATAAAGTTGTCCTTGAAAATATTGTGCGCAACTTCGATCCACTTCTCCACGTCAAAGCGGTCGTACCAACCCATCTGGATGTGGTCGCCCTCGGAATAGCCGTGGTACTGGAGATCGGGGAAGAGCACGTTGTAATTCAACTCGTCGCGGTACATACGTACCAGGTACAGGAATACGAAATGGTTGTCGCCGTAGCCGTGGACCACGATGGCGGTTCCCTGCGCATTTGCAGGATCCTTGGCAGGAACATAGCAAGCATGGACCTTGAAGTCACGGTAACCCACGATGGTGGTGTCTTTGAGAATGTTCTGGTCTTTGAGGGAATCGTACCAAGCCGTGCTGCCGGGGCAGAGAGAGTCGGCCTTATGGCGGGTACGCTCAATGTCGGCCAGGCCATGAGGCTCGGGAGTAAGGGCATAACGGGACATGAACTTTCCGGCCAGACACCCGCTAACCGTAAACGCCGCAAACGCGATGACGGCCAATTTAAGAATTCGAGTCATAATGAATGTGTTATCAATTATTTGGAATATGAATAATAATGAACAGGTATAATTTCGTATAGCGAGGCCCCGACTTTGGAGCCGGCATAGAAGGCCACATAGTAACGCCCGGCAGCATAGAACATCGACTCCGACTCTATGGTCAGGGGGACTGTAAGGGTAGTGACAAATTTTCCCTCCCAATCGTAAACTACAAGCACATTGTCTTTCGAGCCGCTCATAGGGAAATAGACATAGCTGTCGTCGCTTCCCATACCCTGAGCAGTATATCCCGTAGAGTCGGTCCGCTTGGTATTCAGAGTCACCTTGAAGTTACCGTCAGCCACATAGAAGGTCGATCCCCCCTGGCTTATTGCGTAGGAGCTGCGGGACGCATTGTAGGTTATGGCGCCGCTGCCCACCGGTATGGTGATATTGGGCTTGACTTCGAGGGTAGCGGCATCAAGAGGGGTAAGGATCCTGCCCTCGCTGTGCCCGTGGGCCACAATAACCTGGTTCCGGGCAAAATCGAAGGTCATATCGTTGCAATGGCCTGCGTTGAATACCGCCGATTCACCCGCCAGATCCTTTGTCTTGATGCTGTACTTGTACACCTTGGCCCTGGTGTCGTCCGAGCTGCGCATCGAAATGTAAAAATACTTGTCATCTCCGGCAGCACCCTGCGCCACATAAATCCCGTCTTTAGGAGGGCAGTTAAGTATGTGCACAGGATTGAGGGTAAAGTCGTATTTCTGGCGGATCAGACGTGCTATCATCTGAGGATCGTCCGTAGCTTGCTTGACTTCGAAATCCTTGGGGACAAACAAATCCTTTCCATCAAGGCACTCCTCGCGCAATTTCTTTACTGCCGCCCGCAAGCCGAAAGCGGTCCATGTGGCGTCGGTGCCCATAATCACCAGTCTGGACCCGACCACACGGGCGCTGTATCCGAAAGTGCCGGCAAAGTCTTTTGCCACCTCGGCACATTCGGGACGGTCGCACTCACCGATAATTATCTCATAATCAGATACGTCAGTATTGTCACGCACCAGCGGGACCTGCACCCCGCAGCAGTCGGCGAGGAAGGCGGCAAAGCCCTCGGCATTGGGTTTAGCCGAAGAATAAACTATCTGGAAAGACGACTCGCCAGCGTTTGAAACGATGAGCCCGTCATCGGTAACCACTTGAGGCCCGACGGGCTCCTCGGGATGGCTACAGGCGGCAAAAACCACGCAGGCAGCAACAAACGCTCCGAGGTATCGCATCACTTACTGGAGTTTAGTATACGCCACCTTGCCCACAAGCGTAGTGGGAAGCGAATCACGAACTTCAATCATATAAGGCATGGCATATTTGGCAATATGCTTGCGGCAGTGAGCCATAATGCTTTCGATGGTTTCGGGAGTGTTGGCCCAGCCGTCGGAAAGCACCACGAATGCCTTCACCTTCTGCATCTTGTAAGGATCGGGAACGCCAATCACGCAGCTGCGGCGCACGGCCGGATGCCCCTCCAGTATATTCTCGAGCTGCGAAGGATAGACGTTGTAGCCGCTGGTCACAATCATGCGTTTGATCCTCTGGCGGAAATAGATGAAGCCCTCTGAATCCATGACGCCCAGATCGCCGGTATGAAGCCACACGTGGCCGTCGGAATGCTTGCGCAGCGTCTCGGCATTCTCCTCCTCGTGATTGATGTAACCCAGCATCATCGAAGGGCCGGTAAGGCAAATTTCGCCTTCTTGGTCGAACGGGAGTTCGTCGCAGGTGCCGGGCTTGCAGATCTTGAAGTAAGTATCGGGATAAGGAATACCTATGCTCCCCTCTTTCTCTTTGTCGTGCGGGGTGAGGCAGCAGGCGGTAACGCACTCGGTGGTACCGTAACCCTCACGTACACGCACGGATGCATTGTGTGCGGCAAGGAAAGCGTCGAACTTCTTCTTGAGCTCGATGCTCAGCGAATCGCCGCCGGAGAAAACGCCCTTGAGGCACGAAAGGTCGGCGCCGTCAAGATATTTGTTGCGCGAGATCGCCTCGAAGAGAGTAGGCACGCCGGCGATAAAATTGGGGCGGGTTTTCTTGATGAGCTTCGCGTAACTCTTGACGTTGAAACGGGGAACCAATATGGCCGTACCGCCGGAGAACAGCATGGTGTGGATGCAGACGCCGAGCCCGAAGCCGTGGAAAACCGGCATGGCTGCAAGCATGCGAGCGTGACGCACTTCCTCCTGGGCCATTTCGGCCGTCTGGCAGGCCAGGGCGTTGAAATTAAGGTCGGAGAGCATAATGCCCTTGGTAACTCCGGTCGTGCCGCCCGAGAAGAGCACCACTGCCTCGGAAAGGAAATCTTTCTTGCATTGATACTCCCCCTTGTAGTTTTCGCCCATCTTCATAAGGCTCTTCCAGCTGAGCACCGACTCCCCCTCGACGAGCTTGGGGAACTTGCTCTCGGTGAAGGTCTTCTGAAGGAAAGACAGAGGGAACGGAAGTTCCTCCGACACGTGGGCAATAATCAGCTTGCCTATATGGCGATGCACATTGACTTCGAGGAATTTGGCGTAAAACTGGTCGAGGGTTACCGCCACGTCGCAGGACGCCTCGTTAAGGTAGAAGACCAGCTCGCCGACCGCCGAAAGAGGATGCACCATAGAAGGCACCGCGCCAATCAGATTGAGCCCGTAAAGGCAGTAAATGGCCTGAGGAACGTTGGGCAGGCAAACAAGCACACGCTGCCCGGGACGGACGCCCAGGGCGTAGAAAGCCTTGGCGGCCAAATGAATATTGGCGGCAAGTGCGCTGTAAGGAATCTTACGCCCCATGAAGCTCAGGGCGGTGAACTCGGGATCGGCTTTTGCGGTGTCCAGCACCGCCTCTGCCATGGTCTTAGGAGGATAATCCAGATTGGGTTTTACAGAACCGTAGCTCTCAATCCACGGAGCAGGTATATTGGAATAATCGAATTTCATATTGTTAATCTATCTCGATAGGGGTAGCGGCGGGCTCGTCAAGGAGCTCGGGATGGGCGAACATGTGCCTTAGCAACTTAAGGGTTTTGGCAAAATAGTATCCGTCAGCAATGCGCTCGTCGATGGTCATGCCGAGCTTGATGGTGTTGCGCAGCTCATAGGTGCCGTCCTCATTGAAGAAGGGGCGGAGTTTCTTCTCGCTGATAACCACAAAGATCGAATTTGTCCCCCAGTCAAACAGGTGATGATAGTCGGCGTTCATCTTGATACTGCCCAGATTGGTCACGAAAACACTGGAATAGCTGGGGTCGTCTTTGGCCAGGCTCTTGGGATACCAGCCGTGATACTCGAGCCAGTTGAGCACCTTTGCCAGCAGGCGGAATATCGGACGCGGCAGATTCTGGACGACATTCAGGGTATTGGTTATGCCCTCGGTCTTATCCTCCACCCTAACTTTTTGGACGTAACCGCGCACATAATCGTGAACCTGGTCCACGGGTGAAGGGCCCTCGCGGTCGAGCTCGAATTTGGCCTCGGCCTCTTCGGCTTTGTCGTTGAACTGGCGCTTTACCACAAATGCAATCTGGATTTTCTTGCGCTCGTAGTAGCGGTGGCCGGCAATGAAATAATTCATCTTGGGCCTGAGCAGCACCGCCTTGGCAAGCGCGGCCGTGATGAAATGGAACCAAGTGTATTTGAAATCGGGATTGTCGGCATTCTTTTTGGCAAGGAACTTATCGACTTCTGTAAGGTCGACAACCTCGCTCATGACGGCCTCGTTTTTGGTGCGCGGTCCGAACAAGTAAGGCATCATTACGTGAAGCGAATCCAGGCCGGAGATATACCAGCCGTCGTAACGGTCGCGACGATGTTTTTTTCGCGGTTCTGTGGTCTGCATAGGTTTAGCGTATTAATAGATTGCAAAGGTAATAAAATCCTGGGAAAAACTATCGGCTGCCGCCGCCGAAGCCGCCGCCGGAGAAGCCGCCACCTCCGCCGAAGGAGGAATGGCCGCCGAAACCGCCCGAGCTGCCGGACCCCGATGAGGCCTCGTGGCTAAGCTTTTCTGAATAGGCGCTGCGATAGGCCCTGGAGGTCATAGTGCTCCAGTTATTAAGCACGGTACTCATGGTAGCAGAGTCAAGGCCATAAAGCTTGCTGAAGTCGTCGAACTCGGTGGGATAGAGTTTGGCAAATGCCTTGGCTACCTTGTCGGCAATGCCGAAGAACTGGGCGAACTCAAGATACTGTCCCCAGAGGCCCACCTCGGGCACATTCCTTTCGGATGATATAGTAAAATCGTTAAGGAAGTTCTTGAACTGCAACAATTTAGCACCCTCTTCCACCTTGTTTCCCTTGAAAGAAGCGTACTTGGACCGGCCCTCGCTTACCACCGAATCGGGCCAGCCGGCAAGAGACTTGTAGTTTTTCTTCGCCCAAGAGTCGAACTCCCCTTTTTCGAGTATCCGGTTGTCTCCACAGGCCTTGAAGGCTTTCTTGTAAAGACTCTTTTCGCATCCGCTGTCAAAGTCGGGTTCTTCGGGCTGGAACTGCAGGTCGTAGTGTCCGTCCCCGGCAGGAACCGGCGTCACGTATCCTTGACGTATCCACCTCAGGAAGAACGCGCCAATGGCCCTTTCGGGGTGGCCGTTTTTAAATGTCAGGCGGCTTCCTTCCTTAAGCAAATATGCAGCTATCGGAATACTTCCGCCGAACGGCGCCTCCCGCGACCAGCCCTTGACGCTTGTGGCACCGAAGAACTTCGGCGACCACTGTTTGCCTACCGCCTTCAGCACCATGTCTTTGAATAACAAAAACAGGAACACCAGCCCCGTACCCAGAGCCACCAGAATCATGAGCAACTGGAAAAATATATCGATGAGGTCGTCGATGCTGAATTTGCTCAGGAAGCCCCCTTTCTGTTTTTTGTAACTGCTACCCTTGAATGCTTCCTTCTGCATCTTCTCAAAGGACATATCCCTCACGTTGTGAGCCGCGAACATTCCCTTTTCGAAGCGCATCATCGCTATGAGCTTGCCGTCGGAGGGCATGGGCCTGTCGGTTTCAAAGAAGATGGTACCGTCGTCACGCAACACCGATTCGCCCTCGCAGCCGAAGAACCAGAAGCGTGTGGAATCGGCCGAAAAAGGCTCTCCCGACAGGCGCTCAAATGTTATGGAAGCATGCTGGGGCGGCGCCACCAGGCCAGGGTTGACGAACATGAAATTAAAAGCATCGTAGTCGTTGAGCGACTGTACCAGCCCGAGCACCACAAAGCCCGCCGTCCACTTGTGCGGGCCGTAAGAGCCCTGGCCCCAGCAAAGTTCCACTCCGTCCTTGCCTTTGTCGATTATGCCGCTTTTGAACGCCTTCTCTTCCAGGCTGCGCTGGGTATTCCAAGCCCGTCCCTCATCTTCGAACTCCCGCCCGTCCTCGCTGACCGTAAGCCCACGGACGGAACTGCCGTTCAGATTACCTATGGGAATATACCATTCGGTACCGCTTACAACACTCACATCCCACTGCTGCTTGACATAAGCATCCCCTTTGTCGTCGATATAAACATTGATATCGACAGAGTGTATCCACTGCGCCGAAAGGATCTGCGAGAGAAACAGGAAAAAGATGAATAGCAACGACTTACGCATATCTGTTTCAGTTTTTAACAACGCACTTTACGCTCAAGGCCCTGCGGAACTGCGCCTCGCTCAGCGGGCTCTCAAGGCGTACCGTACGGCTCTCCCCAGGGAGAAGGTCGAAATAATTGTCCGAGAAATTGCGGGCGGTGCAGGTTCCGGCAAGAGCCTTGCCGGCGCTGTCGGCCTCCAGCATTCCGCCGCTGACGTTAAGAAATACGCCCTTTGCAAACACATCCGAACTAACGCTCACTTCAAACCCGCCGGGGCATTCTTTAACGCTCCAGCGCAGCGAGGGCAAAGGAAGGCGGGCCTCCTTGACGGAGGTTAAAAGACGATGGTTCTGATAGATTACGCCCTTCGAATCGACGAACTCCATCTGCACGAACAAGTCGGCGGGAGCCTGCGAAAGAGCGTCCAGAGCCATGTTCCAAAGGCATTCTGACCCGTTGGGAGCAACACTTGCTTTTACGCTCTCACTCTTGTACACGGTGCCCCCGAAATCCTCCACCCGCACGGTGAGCCTGCCCTCCAGCTTTTTGAGCCTGTCCGACACCAGCCATACTTCCAGCCTCCCGTCCTTTATGACAGCCGAAGGCAGAACATCCCTGAACGCCTCGCGCATATAATAATGCAGCGGCTTCCAGGTGCCGTACCAGTCGCGGCTCGACCACGAGGCCACGGGCCAGCAGTCGTTGATCTGCCATACCAGGCTTCCCCAGCACAAAGGTTTGTCCCTGCGGTGCGACTCGATGGCACGGCGTATGATATCACCTTGCGCAATCTGGCTGAGATAGATGCTCTCGCTGAAGCTGGATGGAGTGGTGTACTCGTCGGCGAGCTTGTTCATTATGCGCTGGTTGGCAACGGTTCCTCCCCTCTGATGGAACATTATCACCTCGCTCCCCGCATCGAGCCCGCAAGTATCGGGAGCGAACTGTGCGAGGGTCTCGATACCGGCAAACGACTGGAAGCCGTACTCGCTGTAGAAGCGGCTGTGATGCTCCTCGAAAGCAGTACTGGGGATGCGCTGCGCCCAGGGTGTCCAATAATGGAAATCCGCCTTCAGAGGGTCCATGTTGCGCCCGTCTTCGGGGCTCCATGGCGATGTGGGCGAATAGCTCACGCCACAGCACAGGCTGTCCACTACGGCCGGAAGGTCGTGATAATACTGCTGCCGGTACTGAGCCACGGCCGTTTCGTCAAAAGGCCTGCCGGTCCGGACGCCCCAGCCGTACCACATTTCACTGCATTCGTTATTGCCGCACCACAGTGCTATGCAGGGGTGATTCCTCAGGCGTCGCACATTATCGGCGGCCTCGTCCAGAACGCTCCGGCGGAACTCTCCTTCATAAGGATAGATGCTGCAGCTGAACATGAAGTCCTGCCAGATGAGCACTCCGGCCTCGTCGCAGAGCGTGTAGAAATAATCGTCTTCGTAAACGCCGCCTCCCCACACGCGAAGCATGTTCATGCCGGCTGCGGCAGCATCGCCAACCACCCGTTCGTACTCACGCTTGCCTACGCGGGGAAGGAAAATATCGTTGGGAATATAGTTGGCGCCTTTCATAAACACCGGCACCCCGTTGAGCAGGAAGCGGAAACTGCATCCTTGAGCGTCACTCTTGCGCTCCAGCTCTATGCTGCGTATTCCCACCCGGTCGGAGCGGGAGTCCAGCACGGAGTTTCCGTCAAGCACCTGAGCGGTAAAAGAATATAAATACGGTTCGCCCAGCTCGCGTGTCCACCATAACTTGGGCTTTCGAATGGTAAGAGGCACGAAGACGCGGTTTAACCCCTTTTTGAGGGCGGTTCTGAGCACCTGCGGCTTAAGGCCTTCGGCACTGACGAGCACCGACGCGGAAGCAACATCGGCATCGGAGAGAATGTCCAGCTCGACACTCAGCTGAGCCTTTTTGGCGCTAACGCTTTGCTGGCGGTAGTAAACATCTTCGATACGGACTGTGCTCCAGCCCTCGAGGCGCACCGGACGCCAGATGCCTGAGGTCACGATGCGCGGGCCCCAGTCCCAGCCGTAATGATAGCCCGCCTTGCGCGCAAATATACTTATCTTGCGGTCAAGGAGCCCGCCGTTGAAGCTTTGGTCGTTGCCCGGATCGTAATGCTCCGGATAGGCCTCCCACTTGGGCATATCCACCTTCACGGGCGAGTGGAACAGCACTTCCAGCACGTTGCCGCGTGGCTTTAACAAACTCTCCACCCCCACTCTCCAGCGCCGGAACATATTGTCGGCGCTGAGCACTTTCTCTCCGTTCAGCTTAACTTCGGCGTAGGTATCCAGGCCGTCGAAGCATAAGTCTATGTGACCGCAATCAAGAAGTGACTCAGCCACATCGAAACTGCGCCTGTACAGCCAGTCTTCTTTATCCACCCACTGCACAGAGCGCTCACCGAAGCCGATATAGGGGTCTTCGATGACGCCGGCAGCCATAAGGTCGGTATGCACAGTGCCCGGCACCGTGGCGGGATAGAAATTGAACCCGCGGGCCTGACGCATCTCCCACCGCCCGTCCAGCGGCTGCACGGAAGGAGAAGCGAGTGCGAAGATATAGCAGAGCCCCGCCAGGCACGTCAGCAGCGTGCGCCTCATTGGCCGAAGTTCATTATGGCGTCAACGGCCTCGTCCTGGCTGTCGGTGATGGTAAGCAGCAGATCTTTATAACGCCCGTTGGCAAGAAGGGCCTCGAGCAGGGGGTAAACGGGAACTTCGCGGTTGAAAAAATCGACGCCAAGGAACACCATCGGGCTCGACAGGCCCACGGTTTTATAGTGGTTCTGGGCTGCATCCTGGAAGATCTCCTGAAGGGTACCGGCCGAGCCGGGAGTATAGATTATACCGCCCTTGGCAATGGTAAGGAGTATATCTTCCCGCATGCTGTTCTGGAAATACTTGGCTATGTCGGTGGCAAAAGGCGTGGCGGGCTCGTGGCCGTAGAACCAGGTGGGAATACCCAGACTGCGGAAACGGTTCTGCGGGAAGCGTGCACGCACTTCGAAAGCCGTGCGCAGCCAACCCGGATCGCGGAAAGTGGGTGCGACCTGCAACATTGCGAGCGCCTCTTCGAATTCTTCTGGCGTGCGCCCCGCCATCCAGGCTCCCAGATGAGTTGCTTCCATGGCGCCGGGGCCGCCGCCGGATGCCATCAGCTTGCCTTTTTCGGTAAGCGTCTTGCTGATGAGGGCCACCTTACGGTATTCGGCGTCGGTACGCTTGATTACGTGACCTCCCATGATAGCCACCACCTGCCTCTCGCCGTAACGGCTCAGGAAATCGCCCATGGCGTCTTCGATAGCCCTGTCGTGTAGGGTGCGGCCGAGGGTTTCCCGTATTTCGTTGCACTGCTTGCCCTTGTCGATGTAGTCGTTGTACACCCGCGTGTCGAAACAAGTGGCAAAGCTGTCTTCATGCTCGGGATCGTAGCCTTCGTATAGCTCGGTTGCCGTGTAAAGCTTGCCCCGGAAAGTGCTGTAGGCCAGCCCAAGGCGCGGGAACACCAGGCAGGTGCTGCCGATCTGGCCTTCCATGGCGGCGGGGATGTCGCAGCCGAAGAAGAAACAGTCGCAGAAACGGTGGCCTGCGGCTATGTACTGCGGTACCTGGCTGAAATCGATATACTGAAAAACGTAGTGGGAAATGAATCCCGACTCATCGGGGCCTGGCAAGGTGGAGATACTCTCTACCTCCCTGTACGAATGGGAAGACATAGGCTAAACGGTTTGCAATTATGCAAATATACAAAAAAACGCTGTTATAGGCAATGGTCCCGGGCGAAGGCCTCCATACGCTCCTCCAGAAGCGGGAACTGCCCGCCCTCGATGCGGCTTGAACAAACCCTTACTCCGTGCCGGCTGCTGCCCATCTTATCAAGACTGACCGTGCTTACGCCGTAAGCGATAAGTTCATCCACCAACGTGGCGCTGTCCATTCCCGGATAACTGAGAGTAAAGAAGAATCCGTCCGCAATCGGGCCCCGCCCGTCAGACTCGTAGCTGATAGAGAAGCCGTTGCGCAGGAATATTTCTTTCATTCGGGCCGCACGGGTACTGTATCCGGAGATATCTTCCAGGAAATTGAGGCTCCCCGCGCAGCTACCCTCCATCATGGCGGCCAGGCCCCACTGCGTACTTGCAGTACAGCCCGAAGTTATCATATCAAGTATTCCGCCGGTGATGGTTAGCCCGAAGATTCCGGTACCGCCGTAACGGGCTGCAAGCGCAGGGAAAGTGCGGTTGTAGAGCTCCTCGCCCACGCACAGCACTCCTATCCTCTGGCCGGCGTACGAGAAAATCTTTGAACCCGACAACAGAAGCATGTAATTGCCGGTATAGCGCGCAACGGTGGGAGGATAAGGCTCGCAGTACGGCACCCCGAAGCCGCCGCGGGTATCCATGCAGAAATATGCAAGGTCCTCTATAACGATGGTATCGCTCTCGCGGGCCACACGCGCAATTGCAGCCACTTCCTCCTCCGAAAGGCACATCCACGAGGGGTTGTTGGGATTGGAGTACACAACGGCCGCATAGTGCCCGCCGGAGAGTTCGCGCCGGAGTTCTTCTTCAAATCCCCCGGCTCTCAAATCGGCAGCCTCAACCCCTTTCCAGGACAGTCCAAGGATAGCGAACTGCTGCTTGTTGGCCGAGAAGCTGGGCTCGAGCACAAGTATTTTGCTTCGCTCCGGACGGCACTGCCCGGCCGCCGCAAACGCCCCGAAGGCCCCCAGCATCGACCCGGTGGTGGGAATATGGTACTTGGGAGCGAGCTCGATATCAAGGAAGGCCTTGACAAAGCGGGAAGAAGCCTCTTTAAGGACCGGCAGGCCGTCGGTGGGGGGATACTTCGACCCAACTCCGGCGTCGAGAGCCGCTTTTTCGGCCTCGATTCCAATCTTGTTGGGAGCGAATCCCGGGGAGCCCAGTTCCATATGTATGACGGGAATTCCCGTAGTGTTTTCAAGATATGAGGACAATTTGGCATTGTCCATAATGGTTGCCGCACCCGGGCTGATAACGTTGCACCGGCGGCACGCCTCCAACATCACCTCTTGGCTGAATACTCTCATCGCTTTAGTTTTGAACAAATTTAAGAATAATTAGTTAATCTCCATCAGCCTCTTCTCGAACTCATCGTTCCCGCATACAGCGGAGTTGCGAAGCTTGACCCTGTAATTATAGACCGTAGAGGGCGATTTCTTGAGGAAACTGGCAATCTTGGACGACTCGCTCACACCAAGGCGTATTAGCGCAAATATCCTCAGCTCGTTGTTCAAGCGTCCCTCCTTGAGATGCTGCCCTATGCGTTCATCTTCACGCAGGAGGGAGTTGAGCTGGTTCACGAAATCGGGAAATGCAGAAAGGAAGGTCTTGTCAAACTCCTCATACAGCAGCGCCCTTTCATTGTCGATGAAATCGTCCGACTTGAGAGCCTGGAGAATATCGTTTATGTCACGCGATTTAGCCGTCACCCTCAAACTCGAGCGGTATCTTTCAAGGCTGCTTATCTGAGAAGAAAACTGCGACAGATAGCGCCCCAGGCATATATCCTTAATCTCGTTTGCCTCCTTAAGCCGGTGCACGCTATCTTCAAGGCTGGCGTTCATTGTGCGTATCTTGCGATGGTATTTACGCAGTATAAGCAAAATCAATACTGCTGCAGCCACCAGAAGCAGGAGGATTATCACCGAGCCTTGGAGCAATGAAAGGTTTTTCTTCTCGATGGAGTTGTATTCATTGGTTATTTCCGGAAGTATGGCGGCGATTTCACTAAGGCAAAGGTTCTCATCGCTTTCGGTAGCCTCCTCGTAAGCAAGTGTAATGTAAGAATATGCCTTGGCGACCTGTCTTTTGTCCATCATTAGACGTGCAGTATTTACCAGCGCGCGGGGCGACTTGACAGGTATCAGCATATGGTAACGGGCGCTGGAGGCAAAGTATTCCAGAGCTTTATCAATGAGCCCCTGAGCTTCAAAAGTCTTTGCTATCCAGTAGTGGAGGGAAGCCAGATCGTCAACCGACACATCTCCGGCCGCCAGATAGGTCTCGATCATGGTGCGCGCCTCCTCCGGCATGCCGTTTTCAATCATAATACCGGCATTGACGGTATAATAATCCTTTGTATCGTTACGCACGGCGTCACGCGTCAGGACCTGGTACTTATGTTCCATAGCGTGATAGCTGTCTTTGAGCACCTTGTCTTTGGTAGTGAGGGTGAGTCCGTGATAAATCGAATGGAGGGTCTGATAGTATTCCGCCGACGAGCCGGAGGCAAACGCAGCGAGAGTATCGGCCATCTGCACTTCCTGAAGAGCTTCCCGGTACAGGCCCGAAATCAGATACCGCCGGGCCAGGCTGAGCTTGGCGTCATTGATGTAAGCCTGGTTGCCGCACAATGCAGCAAGAGTGTCTTTAAGATGGGCATAAGCGAATGCCGAATCGAGATTATACTTCAGGTACTCGTCGAGGAGAGCGTCGCACACGAGGAATTTCTCTTCGGAGTCCGAAGCCGAAGAGAGTCTGTCACGCAAATCGATCAGGCGTGATTCCTCCTGGAACGCTATATCATCGCTTCTGGCTATGGTTTTGTCCAGCTCGGCAATTTCGCGCTGCCACCCTACCTGATTATCAGCCACATGAGAGCAGTTGGGCAAGAAGCATAAAGCGCCAAGCAGCAGAAGCGTAAAATGTGTTTTCATCTCGAGTGCTTTTATGTTTGCAAAGTTAAAAAAGTTCATAAAAATCCAAATTATTTATCTACTAAATTGCACTTCCCGCCATTTTTGCAATTCACTTATTGTTAGCGCTTTACAAAGCCCCCTCCAGCGCCTTGCATCTACTAATTTGCATTTTATTATTGTACACGCACGCGAGAATTCCTATTTTTCGGCAACTAAGTTTAATCATTTCTTAACTATGCAACACAAAAAACTGTTCATTGTACTAGCTACTCTGCTGGGTATGGCGGTTTCTTTTGGCGCTTACGGCCAGAAGATTACGGTGCGTGGTACCGTGACCGACTCGGAGGGTCCCGTCATCGGGGCCGTCGTGAGTTCGTCGGGTGCCAATGCCGTTACCGACCTGGATGGTGCGTTCAGCATAAACGTACCCTCCGACGCCACCCTCGAGATTTCGGCTTTAGGGTACAAAACTCTTTATGTACCGGTTAACGGCCAGGCTCAGCTCTCCCTTAAACTGGAAGAAGACAGCTTTATGCTGGGAGAAGCGGTAGCCGTCGGTTATGGTACCCAGAAAAAGGAAAACCTTACCGGTGCTGTTTCAGTTATCAAATCTGAGGCCCTTCAAGACAGGGCAGCCCTGGATGTCGGCCACATGCTCCAGGGTACGGTTCCCGGCCTCAACGTCACATCAGGTTCCGGCCGTCCCGGCCAGGGAGTCGACCTGAACATCCGCGGTTGGAACTCCATCAACGGCGGTTCTCCGCTGGTGCTGATTGACGGCGTGGAAGGCGACATCCAATATGTAAATCCTGCCGACGTGGACAACATTTCGGTTATCAAGGATGCCGCGGCGGCGGCCATCTACGGAGCCAAAGGTTCCGCGGGCGTGGTGCTGGTCACCACCAAGAGCGGTACCAAAGAAAAGGACGGTCGCGCCAAGATTTCGTACAGCGGTCGCTTCGGCGTGACTGCACCCACCACAAGCACGGATTTCGAATCACGCGGTTACGACCATGTGTACACCACCAACCTGTTCTGGTCGCGCTACAGCCCCGGCACCCTGTACGCCAATTACTCCGACTCCGACATGCAGGAGCTATGGGCGCGCCGTAACGACGTGGTGGAGAACCCCGAGCGCCCGTGGGTAGTGGTGAGCAACGTGGACGGCAAGGACGTCTATAACTACTATGCCAACACCGACTGGTACCATGTGCTCTACAACGACATCAAGCCCACCACCAGCCACATGGTCACCATGAGCGGCGCCACCAACGCGGTCAAATATCTGGTATCCGGCGGATATACCTACGAGCAGGGTATGTTTAAAGACAATCCCGACAATTACAAGAGGGTGAACCTGCGCGCAAAGATATCCTTCGACGTGACCGACTGGCTCCGGATAGGCTCCAATACAACTTATTTCAACAGCGCCTACTTCTATCCCGGACAGTCAAACATAAGCAACAACTTCGCCAAGAGCACAGTGCACGCCCTGGCCAGCTACCCTGCATACAACCCGGACGGCTCCAATGTGTACCTGACCAAATACAACGGCTATGAAGTCATGGACGGCTTGATGATGCTCCTGAACAGCGATCACTTCAACGACGACCACGTGGACAACATAGGCGAAACGGTAGACTTCACCCTGACCCCTCTCAAGGGCCTTACCGTCAAGGGCGACTACACATATACTTTCAGGCACAAGCGCTACCTCAACCGTTCGGTTAACGGAGACTATTCCAAGTATCCTCTGGAATACCTTGTCAAGAACGACAAGGACGGCTTCTACGATATCCTTTCCGAACAGTCCAACGTCGATACATATCAGGTTTACAACCTTTACGCCACCTATGAGCACAGTTGGGCCAACGCACACAACTTCAAGGCAATGGCCGGTGTCAACTACGAAAAGCGCTGGATCAAAGACCTCTCGGCAAAGGGCTATAACCTGTATTCCACGGCCCTGAACGACCAAAGCCTGGTCGGCCCCGATCCGGCCGACCCCGACGGCAAGAAGCGCATGGAGACCGGCGGCGGCCAGAACGAGCTCAAGACTGCCGGTTATTTCACCCGTATCAATTACGACTACAAAGGACGTTACCTCATTGAGCTGAATGCCCGTTACGACGGCTCGTCCCGCTTCCTTCGCGGCCACCGCTGGGTGTTCTCCCCTTCGGCTTCAATTGGTTGGAGACTCTCCGAAGAGCCTTTCTTCCAGCCGCTTAAGACCTGGTGGGACAACGCCAAGATACGTTTCTCATACGGCCAGCTCGGAAACCAGCAGATGAGCAACTACTATCCTGCCATCCAGACTGTGAGCACAAGCGGCAAGTCGTCTTACCTCCTCGGTGGCGCCAACCTGCCCCAGGCCTCCCTGTCAGCTCCGGTCTCGTCGGGTCTTACCTGGGAACGCTCCATCCAGAGCAACCTCGGTATCGACCTCGCATTCTTGGGCAACCGTCTGGAATTCAGCGCCGAAGGATATATCCGCGACACTAAGGACATGCTTACCGCCGGTGAGCCACTGCCCGCAGTGTTCGGCGCCAGCGTTCCTAAGGAAAACACCGCCGACCTCCGCACCAAAGGTTACGAACTTACCCTCAGCTGGAGAGACTCCTTCAAGCTGGGCGGAAAGCCTTTCAACTACGGAGCCAGCGTAGTGTTCAGCGACTATGTTTCGCATATCACCCGCTTCAACAACCCCGACAAGCTCTTTGCCAAGACTTACTGGGAGGGTATGAAGTACGGCGACATCTGGGGCTATCACGTCGACGGACTCTTCGCCACCGACGAGGAAGCAGCCTCCTACAACATCGACCAGTCGAAGGTCAACGACTCGCAGATCTTCCCTACCACCACCACTTCGCCCAACGGCCTGTACGCCGGCGAAATGAAGTTCGCCGACCTCGACGGCGACTTTGCCATCAACAAGGGAGAAGAGAGAGTGGGCAAGAGCGGAGACTGGCAGGTCATCGGCAACAGCCAGCCCCGTTACAACTACGGTCTCAACATGAATGCCTCTTGGAACGGCTTCGACCTGGGAGTTTTCTTCCAGGGTATCGGCCACATGGACTGGTATCCGCCGGCAGGCTTCAGGTCGTTCTGGTTCCTGTATGACCGCCCCTACCAGACATTCGTCCCCAGGGACTTCCTGGCCGACTGCTGGAGCGAGGAGAATCCCAACGCATACTATCCCCGTCCCCACGGCTACGTTTCTATGAACGATACCCGTCCCCTGGGTGTCAACAACGACCGTTACCTGCAGAACATCGGTTACCTGCGACTGAAGAACCTTACCTTCGGTTACACACTTCCCGACAAGCTCACCAAGAAAGTTTCCATCCAGAAACTGCGTTTCTATTTCACCGGCGAGAACCTCTTCTACTGGGCTCCCGGCCTCCACGGCAAATACGTCGATCCCGAACTTGCCCAGACGGGCGGTACCGGGCGCGTGTATCCCTGGCAGAAGAATTTCATCTTCGGCATTGACATAACCCTCTAAAGAATCCTGCAATGAAAAAGATATTATACTCCTTGATGTTAGTGCTTGCCGGGTTCGCATTTACCGGCTGTGACGACCTTCTGGACGCAGTGCCTCTGGACAAAATGACTCCGGACACCTATTTCAAGAACGAGGGCGAGCTCAAAGCATTCGCCATTGTATTCTACGAGGCGTTCCCCGAAGGCGACCTTTACATTTCGAACGACGACCACTACACCCAGAACAATATGTCCAACGAGGAAATGGGCAAACGTACCATTCCTGCCAGCGGAAGCGGCTGGAGCTGGGGCGCTCTTCGAAACATAAACACCTTGCTCGAAAACCTCTCCCACTGCCCCGACGCTGCGGCACACGCCAAATACGAGGCCCTGGGAAGATTCTTCCGCGCATATTTCTATTTCAATAAAGTCAAGCGCTTCGGAGACGTGCCTTGGTACGACAGCGTGGTCGGCTCCACCGAAAAGGAGAAACTCAACCGTCCCCGCGACTCCCGCGAGTTCATCATGGGCAAGATGATCGAAGACCTTGATTTCGCCATTGCAAACCTTCCTACCGACAAGAACGTGTACGAAGTGACCAAATGGACTGCCATGGCACTCAAGTCACGGGTCCTGCTGTTCGAAGGCACCTTCCGCAAATATCACGCGGGCGATGTGTTCCTCAGCACCCTCCCCTCCGACGCCCACGACTATAAGTGGTATCTGAACGAATGCGCCAAGGTGTCGCTTGAATTCATCCAGACCAGCGGCTACGGCCTGCATCCGAGCTATTTCGAACTCTTCCACACCATGAATGCCTCCGACCTTATGGACGAGGTGATCCTGGCCCGCGACTACAACAAGACCTATGGCGCCTACCACAACTCCGGAAGCACCATGAACACGGGTTCCAGGGGCTGCCCTTCCGTGACCAAGAAGCTCATTGCCAGCTACCTCATGAAGGACGGCTCACGCTTTACCGACATCCAGGGCTGGCAGACCATGGATTTCCAGAAAGAAGTTAAGGACAGGGATACCCGTCTGGCCGCCAGCATCCGCACTCCCGGATATAAGCGCATGGGCGAGAGCAGCACTACATCCCCCGACTTCAAGGTTACATTCTCCGGCTACCATCCCGACAAATACGTCACCACGGTCGACCAGGACACCAACAATGCATCCGACATCGACCTGGTCCTCTTCCGGACCGGAGAGATTCTTCTGAACTACGTAGAGGCCGTGGCCGAAGCGGGCACCATAACCCAGGCAGACCTCGACCTGACCGTCAACCAGTTACGCAAGCGCGGCGGCATCTCCAAGGCTTTGACCCTGAGCGAGGCCAACGCCAGTCCCGATCCGTTCTTGACCGACGCATCCTGGGGCGGCTACCAGAGCCCCGTGCTGCTTTCCGACCCCAACAAGGGCGTGATTCTCGAAATCCGCCGCGAGCGTGCCATAGAGCTCGCCCAGGAAGGCTACCGCTACTACGACATCATTCGCTGGAAGGAAGGCAAAGTGTTCGAGGCCCCCTTCTACGGCATGTACTTCCCCGGCGTGGGCGTATATGACGTCGACGGCAACAGCACCAACGACATCGAGATATTCGAGACGGCATCTTCGTCCAACGCTTCGAGCACCAAGAAGCTCAACGACGAGATCTTCCTGACCAACGGTAACTCCGGTCTTGTATGGCTGCACAAGAATATTATCCGCAACTGGGACGAGAACAAAGATTACCTGTATCCCATCCCTACCGACGACCGTAACCTTACCGGCGGCGCTCTTACCCAGAACCCCGGCTGGAACGACGGACTTAATTTCTAATCGGACTGCACCATGAAGAAAATATTTACTTACCTGTCAGTTTTAGCGCTTCCGCTGCTGCTCTTTTCCTGTACCAAAAAGGCACCCGAAGCGCCGGTATCCAAAATGAAGGGCGTCTTCTACACCAGCATCCCCGCCTCCGGCGAGACGCTCGAACTCCTTCCCGGGAAGTCCAAGAGCCTCGACCTGCGCGCCTGCGCCCAGGAGGTGTCAGATATGTACGTATCGATGTCTTTCAAGGTCGATCCCGATGCGGTGGCCGCATACAACAGCGCCAACGGAGCATCTTGCGAGATGCTGCCCTCTTCCGCCTTCGAATTCACGAAGAACGAAGTCATGCTTCCCAAATACAACAAGGCATCCACTACCGCCAAAATCCGCGTAACGGCTACGGGCCTCGAGGACAACAAACCTTACGTGCTTCCCGTTACCATCGACAAGGTCGTGGGCACCGACAACTGGGAACTCACATCCTCGCCGGTTGCCTTCATCAAGGTGATCCAGGTCAACACCGGCCCCGAGGGCGGCGACGGATCGAAAGAATATCCTTACATCCTCGCTACTCCCGAAGACATGGCCAAGATGAACGAGAAACTCAGCTCGGAGGAGATGGTCTACTTCCGCATGACCAACGACATCGACATGTCCGGCATCGACAACTGGATACCTCTTAACTACCAGTCACCGTACGACAAGGCCATCGATTTCGACGGCGCCGGCCACACTGTTACCGGTTTCCATTGCAACTTCGCCAGCTATCCCAGCTTCTTCGGAGTCATGAACGGCATCTGCCACGACGTCACTTTCCGTGATGCGGTCATCGAGAGCGGCGGCGACTCCGGATGCGGCATCCTCGGCGGCTACGGCGGCTCTGGAGCCGTCCATTGCGAGGTAATGCGCGTGCACGTCAACGGCTCCGTTACCCTCACCGGCAACAAGACCGGCGTGGGCGGTATGTTCGGCACCCTTGGCAACGCCACCATCATGGCCAGCTCGGCCGACTGCGTGGTAACATCCGGCAGGAACTTTGTCGGCGGCCTTTACGGCTATGCAAAGACTAACTGCGTAGTAACCGACTGCTGGACTTCCGGCACCGTTACAGGAGCACAGCGAGTGGGCGGTATCGGCGGCGGCACCGACAAGACCGGAACCGGAGTGCAGATCATCAACTGCTACAGTACAGCCAAAGTTTACGGCGGATTTGCCCTGGGCGGCATCGGCGGTTTCTACAACCTCGACAATGCCGACGGCACTCCCGATCTGTCACATCCCGACAATACAATCATGAACTGCATCGCCTGGAACGAAGAAATCAAGGCCAACTCCACCACCGCAGGTGACCTGAGCCACTACAGCATCGGCATGGTGATAGGCTACACGTCCCTGAACAACACCCACATCGGATGTATCCGCAGGAGTGACGCCGCCTACAATACGGCCATCTTATTCGACTACTCCGACGCCTTTGCAATCTACGACCAGGACGACTCTTCGCCCAATTCGCCTCTGATGGTGAACGCCGTGGCAGGAGCCAACTACAACTTCCCGTACCACGGCAAGGCGGCCCCCGCAGGCAAGAGCCTCTCCGAGGTTGCCAAGGGTCTTGGCTGGAGCGACAGCGTATGGGACTTCAGCGGAGAGATTCCCGTTATCAAGGCAGACGCCACCTTTGTTCCCGTTGAAGACGTCAACGGCGAGGGCGGCATCGGCGACTGGGATGAAAACAAAATCAATTAAGCACGAGCCGGTATGAAACAGTATATTAAATCAATTCTTGCCATCGGACTCACTCTGTCCGTGGCCTGTGCTTGCAACAAACAGAGCAGCGACATTCCTGCTCCCGCACAAAAGATTACCGTCAGCGCAACCCTGCCAGACGCCGCCACACGAGTAGCGGCCGCAGACAGGGAAGGCGCTCAAGGCCTTTCCTGGGTCTGGGAAGAGGGCGATGCCATAAACCTCATCGGCGCCACCTCGTCGGTGCTCGCCATCAACGAAGGATTCACCGCCAAGAAGGCAACCTTCTCCGGCAAACCCGCTACAGGAGACGTCTTTTCTATTGTTTACCCCGGTTCCATGAACCTGCCCGACCTTGAAGCTCTTTCATTTGCCGAACAGGCCCAGAAGAGCGCATCAAGCAAGGACCACCTGCAGTATTATGCTGCGCTCCAGGGTCTTAAGTCCATCGGCAGCTTTGAATTCAGCCCCGCTTGGGCAAGCGCCAACGGTGCAGAGTTCAAGCAAGGCGGCGTGATCAAGATCGCCGCCACCATGCCAGCCGGCACCGCAAAAGTGAACCGTGTCACCATCAAGGCATCCGCTCCGGTATTCCATTCCGGCAACGGCGAGGGCATGACAGACGCTCTTTCGGTTGCAATTGAAGACGGCACCCTGTCTTCCGACATGGCCCTCACCGCCTGGCTCATGACCTCGTGGTTCGACGACGCAATCCCTGCCGGCACCGCCCTGCAGCTCGTTGCAGCGGCCGGCGACGACAACTGGCTGTGTGACATTACCTTGTCCGAGGCCAAGACCATCAAGGCAGGCTTTGTCAACACCATCTCTATCGCTGCCGACAAGTGGTACAACACCGGCCGTTACAGCGGTGGCGCCGGTACCGAGGCCAGCCCCTGGATCATCACGAAGCCCGAGCAGATGCTCTTTATCAAAGAAGATCTGGTGGCCGACGACATACGCTACTTCAAGCTGGGAGCCGACATCGACATGTCGGAGATTTCCGGCTGGGAGCCTCTCAACTACGCCAGCCCCTACACCAAGAAGATCGACTTCAACGGCGACGGACACACTATCTCCAACTTCAAGTGCGACTGGTCCAGCTACCCGAGTTTCTTCGGGGTACTGTACGGCAAGTGCTACAACGTCTCCTTCACCAATGCAGTCATCGACTGCAGCAACAACTCCGGCTGCGGTATCCTGGGCGGATACTGCGGAACCGGTGACCTGATTGGTGAGGCAGACCACGTCCACGTACAGGGCAAGGTCACTCTCTCCGGCAACAAGACCGGCGTGGGCGGTATGTTCGGCCTGATCGGCAACGGAGTCCTCAACGCCTGCTCGGCCGACTGCGACGTGTATTCCGGAAAGAACTACGTCGGCGGACTCTTCGGCTACTCCAAGAAGGCCATCGTACAGAACTGCTGGACCTCCGGCAGCGTGCGCGGCGACCAGAGAGTCGGCGGCATCGGCGGCGGCCTGAACGGCGACGGTGATTCCATCATCAACTGCTTCTCCACCGCCAAGCTTGACGGGACTGAAGACTTTGCCGCAACACGTTCCGTGGGAGGCATCGTAGCTCACGCCAACCAGGACAAGGGCGACCAGAACGAGACCCGTATGCCGGGTAACGTAGTCAAGGGCTGCATAGCCTGGCAGGACGCCATCAAGACACGTACCTACTTGGGCGCCGAACTGGGAGGCAACGACTGGTACAGTGCAGGTGCAATCGTAGCATTCGGTTCCACCCATAACACCTATGCCGACTGCTACCGCAAGGCCGACCTCGACTTCCGCGATTACGCCGATCCTTTCCTCCTGTACGACCAGGAGAACACTTCGCCCGATTCGCCCCTAGTGGTCAAGCCGGTCGAAGGCAATACTCACAACTATCCTTATCACGGCAAAGCAGCCGCTGCAGGCGCCACCATCAGCCAGCTGGCCCAGAGCCTTGGCTGGAGCGCCGAAGTATGGGACTTCAGCGGCGATATTCCTAAGCTCAAATAAAACATGAAACACAGATTGACATACTCGTGGGTGATCCTCCTCAGCCTTCTCGCATTTTCGTGCGAGAAGCCGAGCGATTACTCCATACCAAGTCCTGACGAAATCAACCACAACGGAAACGGCCAGGACAACCACGGTTCAGGCAATAACGAAGGGCAGCAAGGGCAGCAGGAGCCTCACCCATGGGATGCCAATCGCGGGAAAGTTGTACTTCCTCACGGCGAAGGCTGGTCTTCCGCCAGCGTCACCGACGGGATAACGTATTACAGCTTTGCAGGCAAGGAACCAGTTTCCAAAGCGATGCAGAGGATATTTGTCGCCGACATCGACATGTCCAAGGGCAAGTACAAGCTGGGCATGACCTACAATTCAACCCGCAGCACCACCTCCACCATCTTCAAGAACACCAAGGCGCTGGTAGCAATGAACGGCGGTTATGAGCTTGCCTCTATCGTAATCAAGATAGCAGGCTCATACAAATCGTGCATGCCCAACAACAACATAGGCGACACCGACGTGCCCAACTGGAAAAACGAGGGAGCCCTCTATTTCTCCGACGGCACCGACCCCCGCATCCGCTTCGACGGCAAAGACCTGTCCATCACCGCACAGCGCAATTTCTACTACACAAGCAAGGAGCAGAACATACTCACCAGCGCGCCTATGCTTGTGAACGATTTCGAGCCTGTCGGACAGTCTTTCGTATGGTTTGCAGGAAACTTGAATTCGCTTAATTACGAGGATCCCCAGCGCCACCAGGGCGTGCGCCACCCCCGCACCGTGATCGCCACCACCGAGAATAATCATCTGCTGATGATTGTCATCGACGGGCGCCGCAGCGGCATTTCGGAGGGCATGAGCGCCAAAGAGGTTACAGGCTTCCTGGTGTCCAACTTCAATCCCCAATACGCTCTCAACCTCGACGGCGGCGGTTCGTCCTCCATCTGCATATCGGGCCAGGGAAATGCTGAAACGCATCTTGTCAACTATCCCGTCGACGACGACACGGCCAACGGAGAACGAAAAGTAACGTCCCATTTATACATAGTAGCAAAATAGCAGTTTTATGAACAGATACGTAAAATACATTGTCCTTTTGCCCGCAGCACTCACGCTGGCTCTTTCCTGCGTCAAGGAGCAGCCCGCTCCCGGGGAGCAGCGCGAGATGGTAACCATCAGCGCAAGAGTCTCCGACGATCCGCTCACAAAAGTGATTTTTGACAAAGCCGACGGCGACGGGCTTTCCCTCGCCTGGGACGACGGCGACTGTCTGACGGTCATTTCCGGTTCTAAGTCAGCGCAATACGAAATCCAGGAAGGCTACACCGAGCACGAAGCCAAGTTCCGCGGCCCCGCCGTGACTGGTGACAAGTTCACCATCATCTATCCCGGCGACTACAGCAGCCTTTCCGAGGCCGAGGCGTTCTACTCCACCGAGCAGGTGCAGAACGGCAACGACAATATCGATCATCTGCGCTATATTGCCGTACTGCAGGATATTGACACCAACGATGATATAGTGTTCAGCTCCGACTGGGCCGCCGCCCACGGCGGAATCCTCAAGCAGTGCGGAGTGGTGAAGTTCATTCTCACCCTTCCGAACGATATCACCTCGCCCCGCAAGCTTACCCTCAGCGGCGCGGGCAAGGATATCTCGGTGAGCATCAAGAACGTCAACCTCACCAGCAGCCACGTCCTGACCGCCTACGCCGTCATCCCCTGGGACATTACTATCCCTGCCGGCACCAAGCTGAGTTTTACGGTGACGGGAAGCGACGGCGGCACCTGGGTACGCACCCAGACCGTCTCCAAACTCACCGAACTCAAGCCGGGAGTACAGAGCATCTTCCGCCTTACCAAGGGCTTCAACGAGCAGATGTTTGCCGGCGGAAACGGCACCGAGAGCTCTCCTTACCTCATTTCGGGAGCCAGGCACATTCAGAACATGCACGCGAGCGGCATTCTTGAGCAGGGCAAGAAGACCTGGTTCAAGATGACAGACGACGTGGACATGTCTGTGCTCAGCACACCTTGGCAGCCTCTCAACCAAGTCAATCCCTACAGCTGCGAAGTTGACTTCGACGGCGACGGCCACACCATCGACAAGTTTACCTGCAACGTCACCGACGCCTGCCCCGGATTCTTCTCCGTGCTTTACGGAGACATGCACGACGTCAAGTTCACCAACGCCCAGATTGACAAGACCAACGACAACGGAGGCCACCCCTGCGGCATCATAGCCGGTTACGGCGGTTACGGCGGCCGTCCCGCCAGAGTATGGAACGTTCACGTCAACGGTACCGTCAATTCCACCAAAGTTAACGGCGTCGGAGGCATGTTCGGACGTATCAACGCCATAGACATCGAATCTTGCTCGGCCGACTGCACAGTCAACAGCAAGAACGACTTCTCCGGCATTCTCTTCGGCTACGACGCAGGTTTTTCAATCATCAGGAACTGCTGGACGGCAGGCACCCTCAAAGGCGGCAACAAGTCCGGCGGCATAGGCGGCGGCTTCATCAAGTCCTCGACGTCCATTTACAACTGCTACTCCATTGCCGAAGTCAACGGTTCCTTCCAGGCCGGAGGCATCCTGGGGCATGCAAACATGGACCAAAAGGGCAATAACGCCACCATCGAGCCCGGCAATCACATCGAAAAGTGCATCGCCTGGAACTCAAGCATCAAGTCAACGGCCACCGATGCAAACGAGCATTACAGCAGCGGCGTGATCGTCGGCTACACCGCGGTCAAGAACTACCTGGCGGACTGCTACCGCAAGGCCGATATCAGTTTTACCGAGTGCCCCAAGAACACCTCCCTTGGATATGGCGTCACCAATCAGGAGAACGCCAGTCCGTCGAGCCCTATGACCCACAGTTCCAACACCTACGACTTCGCATACCACGGCAAGGCGGCGGCTTCTGGCAAGAGCCTCAGCCAGGTAGCGCGCGACCTTGGATGGAGCAGCACCATATGGGATATGAGCGGCTCCGTCCCCGTGCTTACCGGCAAGGCTGAATTCTACGATTTCAGCGCCTCCAGCGGAGCTCCTTCAGCTCCCACCGGCAGCAATCCCAAGCCCGGCCAGGGCGAGGTCAGGCCTTCCGCCGGAAACGGCTGGAGCATCGAGACCATCAACGAAGCACTCACCCTGTATTCCTACGCCGGAACCCTTGCCGAGACCGGCAAAGTCGCACGGATTTTCGTGCTCGACCTCGATCTGAACAACCCCAATTACAAGATTAAATTCGTCCACGCTTCTCCTTCCGTCGAGAACTCGGTCGCCCTCGGTTCGCTCGGCAACCAGGGAGTCGCCGCCATCAACGGCGGTTACGAGCAGGGCTCGATAGTGTTCAAGGCCTACGGCATCGGTTATTCCTACATGCCCAACAACGAGATCTCCTGGACAAGCCCCAAGAACGAAGTCAGATATGTTCCCAACTGGAAGAGCGAGGCTGCTTTCTACTACAACAGCAACAGCAATCTCAAGATGAGCTTCGACGGTTACGGACTCTCCATCGACGAGCAGCGCAGATTCTACACCTTCGGCACAGGCGAGTGGGACAACATCGTATCCAGCGCCCCTATGCTCATCAACGACTGGAACCCTTGCGGCACCGTGTTCGTCGATCCTTCGCTGACTGCTGCGCAGATCACCCAGTACGGCGCCTACAGCAACGAAGATCCACGCTACCACCAGTCGCAGACTCACCCGCGTACCGCCATCGCCATAACCGAGGGCAACCACTTCCTGATGGTTACCGTTGACGGACGTCAGACCCAGGCCGTGGGCATGAGCGCCAAGCAGCTTACCAATTTCCTGGTGAACCGCTTCAATCCCCGCTGGGCACTCAACCTCGACGGTGGCGGCTCCACCACAATGAGCATCAGGCGCAGTTCCGGAGTCGAAGTCATCAATTACCCTTGCTCGGACGGTTCCGACGGCACCCACACCGGCGAGCGCAAAGTGACCTCACATATTTGTATAGTTAAAAAGTAATTCGTCATAAATCAGAAAGTTATGAAAAAGATATATCGCACTCCCCTTGTTGAGCAAGTGGACTATTACCTTGAAAACGTTCTGGCGCAGTCTACCGACGGAAGCCTCGTGGACATGCCGGGTGAAGTGGTTTTTGACGACCTTACTTCTTAGCCTTATGAAAGCGCATTATTTGATTATTCCGGTGCTGCTCTCCCTATGTTGCTGCACCAGGGAGGCCCCCGAGCAGGAGTCCCCTGCCGGCACTGTGACCATCTGCGCTTCGGTATCCGAAAGCGAGGGGACCAAGGTGTCCCTCACTCCCGACGGCAACGGCCTGCACCTTGCCTGGGAAAGCGGCGACTGCCTGCGGGTAATTTCCGGAAGCCAGTCGGAGAAGTTCGAAATCAAGGATGACTTCACCGACCACACCGCCAAGTTTACCGGCAAGGCCGTGAGCGGATCTTCATTCGACATCCTTTATCCGGGCGACTTCGCTTCGGCCGAGGAAGTTGAAGGGGCTGAAAACGGAGCTCAGACCCAGAGCGGCAACGCCAACACCGACCACCTGCGTTACGCAGCCTTGCTGAGCGGAGTGGACGACTACACCGACATCACCTTCTCCCCCGAATGGGCGGCCTCACACGGCGGCACTTTCAAGACCGCCGGAGCCATAAGGCTCACCGCAACCTTGCCCGAGGGAGTCTCGCAGCTTAAAGATGTCTCCATCGACCTCGGCGGCCGCAAGCTTTCGCTCGGCCTCAAAAACATCGACGTGTCAAAGAGCGCCCAGGTGCTCGACGCCTACCTCATGACTCCCTGGGAAGACATCGTGCTCGCCGCGGGCGCTAAGGTCGGGGTCAAGATTCACTCTTCCGAGGGCGGGCTTTATGCCACGGAGATTACAATTTCAAAGGGAGCGACTCTCCGCTCCGGGCGCGTTAGCAACTTTGTGATTTCCAAGGGTATAAAGGAGCAGCTTTTCGAGAGCGGCTCAGGCACTGCTGCCGACCCCTGGATCATTGTCAGCACCCGTCAGATGGAGAACATGATGGAACTCTACAAGAAAAGCACCCAGACCGATTTCACCTGGTACTTCAAGCTTGCAGAAGATGTTGACATTTCATCCATAGACTGGGTATCTCTAAACCGCACAAGCCCCTACAAGAGAGGCATCGATTTCGACGGCCAGGGCCACACCATCAGCGGCCTTACCTCGGGACCGGACAACAACTACCCCAGCTTTGCGGGAGTGCTCTGCGGCAACATCAAAGACGTCACCTTCACCGGAGCCACCATCAATGCCGGAAACAACAAGTGCGGCGTGGTGTGCGGATATCTTGGCACCACCGGCGTAGTCGGCAACTGCTCCGGAGTCACAGTCAAGAATTCTACGGTTGGCGGCACCAACAATATGGGTGGATTCGCGGGCCAGGTAGCTTGCGCGGGCATCATCGAAGACTGTCACGTTGAAGATGTTACAATCACTCAGGGCTATACTTCTACCGGACGCGGCACCGGAGGCTTTGCCGGGTCTATCTCTGCCAATCCCACTTTCAGCGGATGCTCATTCAGCGGCAGTGTCACAGGCCTCGCTCAGACAGGCGGATTCTCCGGATATGCCGAGCAAGCAACCTTCAACGGCTGCTTCGTGGAGGACGCCACCATCACAGACACCCACAACGGCAAGAGCACCCGCAGCGCCGGCTTTGTCGGCTATGTGGCTATGGGCGTCAACATCAGTGGCTGCTACGTCAAGAATGCCATCGTCAATGCGCCCAAAGGGCAGCGGATCGCCGGCTTCATCGGCCAGTTGGGCAGTCAGTCCACCGGCAAGAACGCCGACCTGATTTCTGCCAGCTACACGCAGGACTGCACCGTTACCGGCGGCGCACTCAGCGGAGGCTTCGTGGGCGTGCAGTACAACGATATCGAGAAGTGTTATGTCAGCGGCGGCACCGTCACACTCGGCGGCACCAACGGCGGCGGCTTCTCGGGTTTTGCCCAGAACGGCAACCTCATGAACTGCTACACCACCGCTGCGGTGAACGCCGGAGCCAACTCCCCCATCGGCGGCATGATAGGCATCGCCTATGCAGCCACTGTTTATAGCTGCTACACCTCAGGAGCCATTTCCTGTACAGGCGCCAATGTGGGGGCGTTCGTAGGCCAGAGCGCCATAGAAGGCAACAGCCGCCCCGCGCTCGTAGCAAACAGCATCAGCTGGAACGCCGGCCTCCCCGCCATTGCTTCCAATACTGTTGAAGCTACGGTAAGCAATTGCTACATAGGCAATTCCGGCACCGTATCATCGCAGGCAAGCGCGCTTGGATGGAATACCGATATATGGAACCTGTCCGCTGCCCTGCCAACTCTCAAGCCCGGCACAGCCAGTGGAGTTAACGTGGCCTTCATAGGAGACAGCATCACCTGGCAATGGGTCCGCACAGGATTCCATCCCGAGTACTTCGCCGCGCACGAAGGTTACGTCAACAAGGGTATCAGCGGTGAGCAGACTCACCAGATGCTGGCCCGTTACCCCTACGACATGGTGGCGCTGCACCCCAAGGTGGTGGTAATCATGGGCGGCACCAACGACATAGCCAATGCCGTCACCCAGGATGACATAATGGCCAATCTGAAGGCCATGGCAGAGATGTCGGCGGCTGACGGAGCCAAGGTGGTACTGTGCTCCGTCACACCCTGCAACCGCAGATACAGCGCCGTAGGAGGCCCCAAGACCCTCGCCATCCTCCCGCTCAACGAGGCCATCAAAGCCTACGTACAAGAGAAGGGATTCACCTACTGCGACTACTACCCCGTCCTTGCCGACGAGAACGACGGCCTAAAGATAGAATACCAGAACGACGACCTCCACCCCAACCGCGAAGGATACATTGCCATGGAGGCGGTGATTCAGCCAATACTTGATAATTTGTTAAACAACTAATAATTATCGCCTATGACACACACAACGCTCACTTGCGAGTCATACGCATCCCCAACGGTGCGTGTGCTCCAGATTGGCCCGGCCCATTGCATCGCCGGGAGCGACAGGATGTCCGACATGGACAAGAACACTGTTTTTGAGGAAGAATTTGATGATTAGGAGGACACGAGTATGAAAAAGATTATTATCCTTTTGAGCGTGGCCATTGCCGCCCTCGCCGTATCCTGCAACAAAGTTACTCCTCAGGATTCCACACCCGACGCCCCCAAAGGCGAGAAGATCACCATTTCCGTATCACTCTCCGATGCTCTATCCAAGGTTTCACTGACCCAGGATCCCGCAGATCCCGACGGGGCTATCAAGGTGGCTTGGGAGGAGGATGATGTGATTACCGTTATTGATGCAGAAGACGATACCAATTCGGAGGTATTCGAAGTTGATCAGATCCTGGAAGATCCCTGCACTGCTACTTTCACTGGTACCGCCCCTCAAGGTGCGACCTCGTTCAACATCCTTTATGGAGCCCCAAACGTGACTGCGGCCAATAACTTTAATAGCGAACAGAGCCAGACAGGAAATGCTTCTACTGATCACCTGCAATATAAAGCTCTAGTATCTGGTGTTTCAAGCATCGAGAACATTGAGTTCTCATCGTCTTGGGCCGAAGCTAACGGCGGCAGCTTCTCACAGAACGGAGCGCTCCGCTTACGCATTCAGGTTCCCGCCGAAGTTACCTCTGTCGCTTCTGTATCCCTTACAGCCCCCAGCGCCATATTCAGCGGCTCGGAGACCATCAAAGTCAAATTCAATGCCTCAGTCGAGCCTGTTAACGGCATTATCACAGCATATGCAATGCTCCCTATGGGAGAGGCCATTGAGGTTGCCGAAGGGGATTTCGTACTAACAATAGAAACCGCAGAGGAGATTGAGTACAATAAGACATTCTCTCCAGGCTCCATCTCTTTCAAGCCCGGCCAGACCAACGCTATCAAGCTCAATAAGAACGGCTTTAGTAATAATCTCTTCGCCGGAGGCACTGGTTTGGAAAGCGATCCGTACCTCATCGCCACTGCTAAGCATATGCAGAACATGCATATTGTCATGAAAGACAATGCCATCATTTACTTTAAGATGATTGACGATATCGACATGACTGACGTTGAATGGGTTTCACTGAATAATTCCGGCAGTTTTTCGAAAGGCATTAACTTTGACGGCGATAACCACAAGATCAGCAATTTGACTGTTGGCAGTTCTAATGCTTATCCGAGTTTATTTGGTGTTCTGAATGGGTCTGCTAAAGACATAGAATTTGACAACGCAAATATTACGGGCGGAGCAAACTGCGCTGGCGTTCTTGCTGGTTACATTGGTTCTAGCACGGCGTCCGTTTCAGGAACGTGCAGTGGCATTATAGTTAATAATTCAAAAGTTACCGGCTCAAAGAGGGGTTTGGGCGGATTAGCCGGAATGGTAAGTAAGCTGTCGGCTCCTATAACGAACTGTAGCGTTAATAATACAACCGTTACTTCAACTGCAGATCGAGTGGGAGGCCTGGCAGGACAAACTGAAAAGTTAATGTCAATTAAGAATTGCTCAGCAAACAACGTAACTATCAAAGGTACCATTAACATAGGCGGCTTGATAGGTGTTGGCTATGGCAATGCAATGAATTGTACATCTTCTGGCTCTATTTCATCGACCAACACCACCTCAAATACAGACATTGCCTTGGGCGGTTTGATTGGCTATTTTGAGAATGGAACAGTATCCAAGTGTTCATCTTCAGTAAATATTAACCAAACAACCAATGGACGTGATATTGGCGGTTTGGTTGGAAAAATGCTTGCTGCAACTATCGAAAAGAGTTTCAGTACCGGAAATGTAAAAGGCATTCAGCGTAATGTTGGTGGCTTTGTTGGCCTTATTACTAATACTTCCGGCGAGTCAAAAATTTCCAATTGTTATTGCACGGGAAAAGTAGAAGCCAATGCATATACTGGCGGTTTTTTAGGCCTTCATGAGAAAGGGAATGCAGTAATAAGTAATTGTTATTCTACCAGCGAAGTAAGCGTATCTGGTTTTGGGGCTGGTGGTTTAGTAGGTTTTATTGGAAGTAAAACTTTCAGTATGTTTTGTAGCATTGCTTGGAATACAATAGTCACGGCAGGCGCAATTGGACCTGATAATTGGAGTTCTGGAGCCGTTGTCGGCGTCACCTTCCCGACATGCCAACTCACTGACAACTATCGCAATCCTTTAATGCTGCTTAAGGCTTATTGGGGTACAGAAAATGGTTATACCGTTCAACTGGCTTCAGATTACTCCCATCCTAATGTGAGTATAGAGAATCCTCTGACCGATAGCACAGGTGACACAATGCAAGATACTGCTACCGCTTCTGGTCAACCCCATTATCCTATTTATCCGTATAATGGTAAAGTCGATAATAGCTATACTATCAATCAACTTGCCTATGTTCTCAATTGGAGTCCGGACATCTGGGACTTCTCAGGTGAGTTCCCTACTCTGAAGTAAGGTTTGTTTTTGAAGAACCTGGTGTGGAACGTTAATTAACTGTTACCTTCAATTAGAAGTTTCTGCCTTTCTAAACGACCGGGTTCTTCTTTTAAGCGAACGGCGACTTTCAGGCTCCGGCTTGTCAGTTGCCGTTCTTTTTTTGACTGCCAACGGGCCTGCGGGAAGAAAGGGCCTGGTGCCTGCTTGGGGGCGTCCTTTCTCTACTAAGGTGACACCGCGGGGAGACGGTGCCGCCGCCTCGCATTACGAGGCTCGGCGGCTACGGCGCGCCGCTGCGGGGAGCAACACCCGCAGGGCTCTCCTCGCGGCGGCCGTCACCGGCAGAGCGCACAAACAGCGGGGTTCTTGTGGCAAAAGCAGCGGCGGACAGGCGAAAAGCGCACAAAAGACGGGATTCTGTGTCATAAGCAGCTCCGGACGAGCGAAAAGCGCACAAAATGATGGGATTTGTGCGCGATGAGCGGGAAGGGCGGGCAAGGTCTAATTATATGCCGGGGACCTTGCCTGAGAGGAGGCATCACAGGGCCGTAGAAGGCAGGTTGGCGGGCAAGGTGCCGCCTCTGAAATGAGACCTTGCCCGCTTTTTGTTTAGCAAAGCGCTGCAGCGAGCCGCTGAACGTAGCGGAAAAGCGGCGGCGCGGAGCAGCGGTAAGCCGTCAAAGCTACTGCGGAAAAGCGGCGGCGCGGAGCAGCGGTAAGCTGTCAAAGCGACAGCGGAAAAGCAGCAACGCAGAACAGCAGTAAGCCATCAAAGCGACAGCGAAAAGCAGCGGCGCAGAACAGCGGAAAGCCCCCTAAGCGACAGCGGAAAAACGGCGGCGAAAAGCGTCTCAGAGCGGCAGCTATTGGCACCTGGCGCCGTCAATTTAACTTTTACCGCCAAAACAAAACAATTGTCCGTAATTATTTGTATATTTGTTAGTTCCACGAATTTATCATTAAAACTTTATCATAATGAAGAACAAGTATTACACCCCTCCTGCAGCGGAGGAAGTCTACCTGGCCCTTGACGGCCTCATTGCCCAGTCCCCCGGAGGGTCACTGGAAGATATGCCCGGAGATGTTATTTTTGACAGCAGCGAGTTATGATTATGAAAAAGATTTTTGCACTTATCGTAGCGTCTGTTGCCATCATCGTCCTTGCAGCATCCTGCAACAAAGCTCAGCAGACTCCCTCCCAGCCCGAAGAGGCCGGACAGATTACCATACGCGCTTTCATGCCCGAGGGGACCAAAGTAGCCTTCTCAGAGGCCGACAATGACGGCCTTCACCTCGCTTGGGAAGAGGGCGACTACCTCATCATCAGCAACGGCAGCCAGTCCCAGACCTTCGAAATCAAGGAAGGTTTCACTGACCATGAGGCCGAATTCACCGGAACAGCCATCACAGGCGAGAGCTTCACTATCCTCTACACCAACGGTGACTGGGAATCCGTCGCCGGCGCCCAGGGCTTCGACTTCACTTCGCAGGTCCAGAACGGCAACGGCAACACCGACCACCTCCGCTATGTTGCCTGGCTGAGCGGCGTCAACGCATACACCGAATTCACATTCTCGCAAGCTTGGGCTACCGAGCACGGCGGCACCTTCAATGTACCTGGTATCATCAAGCTCGAGGCCACTCTGCCCGAAAAAGTAGCAAAGCTCAAGAGCGCAACACTCACAATCGCCGGCACTGAGTTCACTCTCGGGCTGAAAAACGTCGATGTTTCAACCAGCGCACAGGTACTCACCGCATATGCCATGATCCCCTGGAGCGGACTGAATCTCCCTGCCAAGACCCCCGTTGACCTGGTAATTACCGGCGAGGATGACTCCGACTACGGCATCTCTTTCTCGCTTCCTTCCGGAGCCGATCTCAAGCCCGGCCACGTAAGCGCACTCAAGTTCCCTAAAGGCATCGTGCCCATCATTTTTGCCGGCGGCAGCGGTACTGAAGCCGATCCATACCTCATTGCAAAAGCAAAACAACTTGACAACATGCACGGGGCCCTGGTCGACGGCAGCAAGGTGTATTTCAAACTGATTGCGGACATAGATGCCTCTTCCATAACTAATTGGCAGGCTATCAATGCTCCCAGCCCGTACACTTGCGAAGTTGACTTCGATGGGGACGATCATACCATTTCCAACTTTAAGTGCAGCAACCAAAGCTATGCTGGCTTCTTCGGCGTTCTGAACGGCAGTTGCAAGAATGTAAAATTTGTCAACGCCGAAATTACCCAGAACCAAAATTCCGCCTGTGGCATTATTGCAGGATATGCGGGAAGCGGCGATATCCATGCCGAGATTTCACACGTTCAGGTGCAAGGGAAGGTTACTTTCTCCGGCAATAAGACTGGTATAGGAGGACTCGTCGGTACCGTTGCCAATGCCAATATCGATGCCTGCTCAGCCGATTGTATTGTTTACTCAGGCAAGAACTATGTCGGCGGCCTCTTTGGTTTTTCCAAGACCACTAAGGGCGGCAATCATTTCTCAAACTGCTGGACCTCTGGCAGCGTTCGCGGTGATCAGCGTGTGGGAGGTATAGCCGGCGGAATGTTTGGCGACGGTGACACCATGACCAACTGCTACTCTACCGCTATTCTGGACGGCACCGGCGATTATGCAGCAACCCGTTCCGTGGGCGGTATCGTCGGACATGCAAACCAAGATAAGGGCGATGGCAACGAAACCCGTATGCCCGGCAATGTGATTCAGGGCTGCATAGCATGGCAGGACGCTATCAAAACGCGCTACTACTTGGGCGCCACCACTACCAATTCTGAGTCAGGAAAGGTGGAAGACTATTATTCCTCCGGAGCCATCCTAGCTTATGGTGCTACCCATAATACCTATGCCAACTGCTACCGCAAAGCCAGCCTTGACTTCCGCGATTATGCCGATGCTTTCTCCCTGTACGATCAGGAGAACACTTCGCCTGAATCTCCGCTCGTAGTCCAGCCGGTCGAGGGAAATACGCACAACTACCCATACCACGGCAAGGCAGCCGCTGCAGGAGCAACCCTCAGCCAGGTAGCACAGTCCCTTGGCTGGAGCGCCGATGTATGGGACTTCAGCGGAGCCGTTCCTACTCTGAAATAATAAACCGTTGTTGGTTTCCTCCCTTTTTCAAGCGTCGGTCTTTTACGGGCCGGCGCTTGATTCTATTAGCGTTTTTTATTACTTTTGAGCCCGCAATTTAATGGTTATGACAGATACTGAAAAAGCTTCAACCTACGACCATCTGGAGCAGATGACCACCGAAGAAATACTGCTGGGCATCAACGCGGAAGACGTTTCTGTGCCCCTGGCGGTGGGAGAATCCATACCTCAGATCAAAGAGCTCGTGGACGGGATTGTGGAAAGGATGAAACGCGGCGGGCGCGTGTTCTACATCGGCGCAGGCACAAGCGGACGCCTGGGCGTAACGGACGCATCGGAGATTCCCCCCACTTATGGAGTCCACGACAAATTCATAGGCATCATAGCCGGAGGCGACAAGGCTATCCGCAACGCTGTAGAAGGCGCCGAGGACGACCTCGAGCAAGGCTGGAGGGATATACTGGCATTCAATCCCACTCCTGACGATACCGTAGTCGGCATTTCCGCATCGGGCGGAGCGCCCTACGTGGTAGGCGCCCTTGACAAAGCACGCCGCAGCGGACTTCTGACGGCCGTCATTTCCGCTAACAAAGGCTCACGCGCAGCTGCTGTTGCAGAAATCCCCATAGAAGCAGTGGTCGGGCCCGAGTTTGTAACCGGCAGCACCCGCATGAAGTCCGGCACCGCCGCCAAGCTGATCCTGAACATGATTTCCACTGCCGTGATGATACGCCTTGGCCACGTGAAGGGCAACCGCATGGTGGACATGCAGCTCACCAACTCCAAGCTGGTTGACAGGGGCACACGCATGATCATGTACGAAACCGGCCTGGCCGATTACGACCAGGCACGGAATCTCTTGCTCGAATACGGTTCAGTCCGCTCGGCTATCGAAAGCCTTAAGTAGCAGAAAACACTTCGATTCCTAAAGCGTCTTCAATCCGTGACAGCATCTCAAGGCTAAGGTTCTCACCGCCTTTGACGATGCGGGAAACGTATTGTTGGGAACATCCGAGCATCTCTGCGACTTTTGCTTGTGTCCATCTCTGCTCTTGCATCTTGTCCAGTATCTTCATAGCTATAGCCTGAGAGCGAATTAACCAGCTCCTGTTTGCTCGTCGCCATTCCGCCTCCTCCCTCCAATGCGAAGGAGTGGGAGCTTCGTACCTTCTCAGCCGCTCTACTGCCGTTTCCATATTGATAAGTTTTATAATGTATTCTGATAATCAGAAAAGCTTTGTTTGTCAACAATTCCTTCTGCCAAAAGAAAGTTGCGCACTTTTTCCATTTTTAACAGCTCCTGCAATGTATGGCTTCTTTCTGCCATTGATGCCGTTAGTTTTATTGCTCCGCCTGTAATAATGAATACTCCCTTTTCTAATCGGATAGCATATAGCCTTAACCATGACGAATGCCTTCCTCTTGTCTTTAGTTTTGCCTTTTCTTTATCTAACAGCATAGCTGCTGTTTGATTATTATTCAATGGGCGGAATAATTGTTCTAGATCGGCGTCGGGGCTTAAGTCCAGAATCATACACTGAAGAATATCACTCTCCTCAATTGTATCATAAATAGCTTCATTTACATCGGTCACTTTGAAATAACGAGTCAGGTCATCTTTATTCTTGTAAAAGAACTCCCTCAACCATTCAACGTCATTCCACTGAGAGAATACAGTAAACAAAGCATTATCTGACTCCCCCTCATAACGAACCGACCATAGGCGTCCATCATTTGTAACATCATCAAAAAGTAACATAGTTTAAGATTGTTGATGCAAATATAATTAAAAAATCGGGTTTTACAACCGACAGTTGTAAAAGTGGCAATTCTTTTCGCTAATATCTGCAATCGGTTCGGTCTGCCAAAGAATTCAAAAAACAGAAACCAGTATTTGCTGTTTTTTTCGGGAAAAAAATCCCTCGCTCTCAAATTGCGAGCGAGGGATGAATAATCAGCATTTTTATTTGTAATCAAACTCAAAGAGCACCGGGTAGTGGTCCGAGAGGAACGGTACTCCGTAGTCTGTTCTGTCAACCCAGTATTTAACGGGACTGACAGACTTGCCGCCGTAGAAGATGTGGTCGATAAGGCTGCAGGAATGGCCGAATCCGTTGAACGTGCCGGTATA